>Ga0210057_1000145_pt1 | contig 133062 bp, 150 predicted proteins | sample CryGeyCG2114_010_2_FD_183968 | JGI IMG/M metagenome (GOLD analysis project Ga0210057, IMG submission 183968) | Groundwater microbial communities from aquifer - Crystal Geyser CG10_big_fil_rev_8/21/14_0.10 (SPAdes) (version 2) | ecosystem: Environmental > Aquatic > Deep subsurface > Groundwater...
CCTACTTTTGACGCTTCAACATCGACACAAAAACACCATACCAGTTTTTTAATTTTAAAATCACTTAATTTACTTGATCTAACAAGCACTTTGACTAGTTTAACAGACGCTGTTCTAGTCTAGTACCTTATGAAATATGGCGTCAGTTGTTAAGGGCGGTTTTTTCTGTGCCGGCGAATATCGTTGAAGGAGTTAATAGTCATAAGGGCAAAAATTATCTTTCACATTTGGAGATAGCTAGAGGTTCGGCGGCAGAAAGTTTGTATTGGATGATTGTCTTGAAAGAAATCGGAGATTTGAGTGAGAAAGAATTTCGTGAGTTGGAATCTTATAATGTTGAAGTTTCTAAAATGCTTTCAAGAATGATTTCTACTCTAAGCACTCGGCACTAACTTCTAAGCACTAAGCACTAAGCACTTAGCACTATATTTGATCTGGCGACTTCCCGGATGATACTGCACCGAGTAACCACAAAACTGCTTCTTTCTTATAACGACGATCTCCTCGCGAGTTAATCCGGATGGCCGGTAATTTGCCCCGTTTGCCCCAACGCTTGATGGTAAGCGGCGCGACACGCAAAATCTTTGCGACTTCTTTAACTGTTAATAAATCTGGCCAATCGTCTCCAAGTGACATAGGTTGTAAATGGTAAAATAGTTAATTGTTAATAGATAGTAGCAGATCTATCTACTTGCTAACCAATTCCTTTATGCACTTATGTATATCAGCAAAATTTTTTTCGGTCAAGGGGGCAAAAGGACAAAATTTGTTGATTTTTGGAAAATTTGGGCGTATATCGTATATATGGGTGAAAGGGCTTACTCTCGTAGACTTGTTTTGCAAGGCGCACTAGGGTTTGGTGCGGGTGCGGCTTTAAATTTGCTTCCGGATTTTATCAAAGCCGATTCTTTTGATCTCGAAGAAGCTAAACGAATTTTGGGTGCAAACGAGTTTATGAATCCTCAGGCGTACGAAAGTCATCTTCTGGAAGAGGACCAATTTCAAAGCGAAGTGACCAGATGGGCCCAATCCCAAAATTCTGCTTTACTTATTCCCGGTTCTGAGCCTTTGGTTACTGCCCAAAGTGTAGGAAACATGCCTTACAAGTTACACCTGGCGAGTTTGGCAAACGGTGGGTACGGATCTGGGGGGCGTGAGTTTGGGGCATTTGTTCCAAACATAACTGACGAAGGCTTGCCGGTTCCAAAACTGCCGGAGACTAAAAACCCCCAGAGGCCCAAATGGTCTAGGGAAACCTTGTTGCAGACCGCTTACAAAGTGCCAACTTCCGAGCCTATTGTTTGTTTAACTATTGATGACGGCTACTTTAGGAGGAGAGAAATTGCCGATATAATAGCTGCGGAAAACGTAACAGCGACAATTTTTATGATTGGCCAGGTCATGGAGAATTTTCCCGATGATGTTAGATATTTGGACGCCACAGGCTTGGTTGAATGGGCCAACCATACATATACTCATACCGATTTAAGGTCTAAAACCTGGGAGCAAATAAAATATGAGTTTTTAACTTCCCAATATATCCTGCAGTCTACTTTGAACGGTAAGACAACAGAGCCTTTTGGAAGGTCGTACGGAGGCAACCACAATAGCTTTACCGACAGCGCCATGGCGGATTTAGATTTCCGTGAGATGTTGTGGAATGTTTCCGGAGATGCCGGAGATTATACCCCTGGCCAACTTGTAGATTTATACCTAGGTCAAATTGACAGGATGGCAGACCCAAGAGGAGCCATAATACTTATGCATTTTAGAATAGCTTCATGCGATGCACTTCCATATATTATTAGGGGTTTGAAGCAAAGAGGTTTGAGGCCCGTAAGCCTTTCTAGCGCCTACGCTCTTTCTTCAGCCGCCTAAAATCCCAACAAAAACGACTAACTTATCTGGACCAAAAATATTTAGTCTAGTGTGTTAGTCGTTTTGATTATTTAAGTTCTACTTTGGCGCCCGCTGCCTCTAATTTTGTCTTAGCTTCATTTGCGTTCTCTTTTAGGCCCGCAGTCCCGCATTGCGGGACGAGGACCGCAAAGAAAATGCGAAATTCTGAGGATTACTTAAGCTCGACTTTTGCCCCAGCTGCTTCCAATTTGGTTTTAGCTTCCTGAGCATTTTCTTTATTGGCCCCTTCCAAGACTGGTTTTGGAGCTGTGTCAACCAAGTCTTTAGCTTCTTTAAGTCCTAAAGTGGGAACAATTTCACGAACAGCTTTAATTACAGAAATTTTGTTAGCTCCAGAGTCTGTAAGAACTACATTGAATGTAGTTTGTTCACTAGTGGCTTCTCCGCCGGCTGCGGCTCCTCCAGCGGCGGCTGCTGCTGGTGCTGCGGCTGCTGCGCTTACGCCGAATTTGTCTTCAAGAGCGTGAACAAGATCCGAAAGCTCCATCACAGAAAGTCCTTCGATAGAATTCATGATGTCGCCAACCTTGCCGGAAACTTCCTTTTTAGAAGAGTCAGATGTGTCAGAGGAGCCAGATGGGCCAGAGGTTTCTTTCGCTTTTTCTTCCTTTGTCTCTTTTGGCTCGTTTGTCTCTTCTGCTACTTTTGCGCTTTGATTATCGTCCATTTATAAATTTCACCCCCTTTAAAAAATTTTTAATTTTTAATTTACAATTTTAAATAAATTTGCAATGACTCAATTTAAAAATTTCTAAAATGAAAATTTAATGTAAATTGAACATTGTAAATTGTAAATTACTGTTTTTGCCTTGCTATCTGGCCCAGTACCATCGCCAAGTTCCTAATGTTTGCTTGCAATACGTTAACAATTCCATATAGGGGAGCGGCAAGAGTTCCGACGACTTTGCCTTGCAAAACATCGCGGCCGGGGATCTTGGCTAGAGCATCAAGTCCGGCGGCGTCAAGGCGCTTTGTACCGAAAAACCCAAAAACAAATGAAGGCAGGCCGGTTGTTTGGGCGCTGTCGGCGGCGGCTTTTATCGGGGCAACTTCGTCTTCGTAGGCAAAGATTGTGGCAATCGGTCCGGCCAGTTCGGCTCCCGGGTCTTCTAAATTGTTTTTCAAAACGGCCCGTTTCATCAGGCTATTTTTGGAAACCAAAACCTCGCCGCCGGCTTCATGTACCTTTTCGCGCAGTGCAGAAATTTGGTTAACAGTCAGCCCGTGGTATTTGGCAAAGGCGATTGTTTTAGCCCGCGAAACTTTGTCGGTGAGCGTTACTACCGTTTCTTTCTTGATCTCTTTGGCTGATTTAATATGCTTGTCCATCTTCAAAAATTTTCAATTATTAATTTTAAATTTACATTAAATTTTCAATTAATCATTTTGTCAATGAAAATTTATTGAAAATTGTAAACTGTAAATTGCAAATTACTATTCTCCAAAGAAAAAGGCGCTTTTGGCGCCAAAGGAGAGATATTGAAGTTCTCCTGCGTAGGTGATTAAGCCATCCATTACGGATTTGCACGGCCCCTACGGTCTTTGGACTTGGTGTAGTTTAGCGGAAGTCAGCTCTTAGTGTCAAGAAGTCGGGCGCTTATTAGAGGCTGCGCAAAAATTTGTCTGTGTCTTCTATGTGTTCGTCGATTCTCTTTAGGATTTGAGAATCGGGGATAGCCGATTCTGCCCCCGCCCGGTCTAAAGTGACTTCTCCGGTTTCCGATTGTTCTCTCAGGGCAGGGTTGAGGGAAATTCTTTTGCCTTGTGGTCCATTTATTCTTAAACCTCTAAAAACGACAGCCGTTGGCTGTTCGTTCGGCTTTAACTTTCGGCTTGAATGCGTACTCTCCCATTCGGTGGTGTATTCTTGTCCGTCCGGATCCTCTACTGGAAATTCTATTGATATTGTTTCTTTTCTTGGAGCAGTACGAAGTACCCCGATGGTGCTTCCGTATAACTTTGTTAGTACGTTTGGAGTGCCTTCCACGCCCCCCTGTTTTCTGCGAAAAGCGATGACTCCACCCGCTTTTACTAAGAGATCCTGCGGTGTTAGATTTAACGTTTCTATACCAGCTGATGTGCCTTCAGTCCCTGCTTCACCCACAGTTACATTGTCCCACGAAAAAAGCCCCAAAGCAATCCACATTCCGCCAGCTGGCGGACGCGGATAAAAAGTCCTTGAGGCTTTTGCCACGTTCAGTTTCATGAACGTGGTTTGTTGTTTTAAGGTGATGCTTACTCTTCCTTGTCTTCGTCCTTTTCCTCGTCTTTAGCTTCTTCTGCTTCACCTTCTGTTTTTGTGTCGTCGTCGTCCATCATTAAATTCACCCCCTTTAATTTTTAGATTTACCTTTTGCCTTTTTACCGTGTTTCTGTCAGCATTTTACATAGCTTCGGGAACAGGGGTTTTGCAGGCTAGTTATCTAGCATCGCCAAGCGCAGCTGGCGTGCCAATCTGTTAAGGTGAGGGAAAGGTAACAAATGAGATTAATCCTTGTCAAGAAGGTAACTGTACTGTTTCGTAATTAAATTTTTTGAGCTGGTCGTTGTAGGAGGTATCAGTCCTGTCAAAGGCTGTCAGAATAACTATATGGGATTTTGCAACGAGTAATATTAGTCGCCCGGCGGGTTTACCCGGTCTTCTAAGTTTTTGAGGCGGAACACTTTCTCCTGTCGAAAGATTAACCTGGTTTACCGCTTTGAGTTTTTCAAGGATGTATCCGGGTGCGTTGGGGCGCATGCCCGCAAGTTTTGCAATAATCGATTTGAAAGCGCTAAGGTCTTCAGGTGTAAACTTATTGACTCCTTTTGCCTTCACAAGTTTCTGCAGGGCTTCTCCTATTTGGACTTCGTCTTGGCAGACGTCGCCATTTATTAATACTGTTTTTGTTAGCGTTTTTTCCGGACTTTGTCCGTTTTGATCAGGTCTATCTATTTGTGCAGCGTCAGTGTGCGCTGTGCGTTTTTTCCGGTGTTGTTCCCAGGTGACGGGTTTGGCTGTTCTGCCGTTTGTTTGCGGTTGTTTGGCTTGTTCTGTCATGGTCTCAAAAGTGTGCCAGGAAACGCTTTGTAGGGCTAGAAGATAAGCAGAGAATTTTTGGGCAAGGAGCGGCGGCAGATCTTTTCCCAGGGTGGCGTTTATTAACGGTTCAAGAAGCTGTTCCATGTCTTGCTGATTACCGTTTACGATAAGGTCCTCAATTGTGTTTGCGCCGCCTTGTAAAAAGAGTTCGATTCCTGTCCAAAGTTCATCTTTTTGGCCGTGCCTGTAATGATTGCTTGCCAAATGTTTGAAAAAGGCGAATAAAACGCTTCTGCTGGGGTTGCGTTCTTCCCGGAACCTGACATTTTTGAGAGCATCTTTTATGGGTTCTTTGAGTGCTCTTTCCATGAGACGGATAAACGGGCCGGATTGTTCTGAGTCTGCTTGCTGCAAGTACAAACAAAGCTCCGGAAAGTTTTCGAAGCGCATAGCAATGATTTCTTTAAAAGGATCAATAACCAAATTACCAATGTTTGTCCATTGTTCTTCTAACGGTTTGAATTTAGAGTGATATTCTGCCCGCATGGCAGTTATTCTTTGTGTGTGAAGTTGCACACTTTCGGTTTCGTTCGGGGTAAGTATTGCTGTTGTAAGTGAAGAATAAATATCCATAATCCTTCCGCTGGGACTGTCTGTGCCGCCTCCCAGATAATCGAGCATAATTTCGCGTCCCTTTTCGGTTGCTCTGTTTATCTCGTGAGGTGTTATCAGTCGGCCTTGGTGTCTGCGCTGTTCGATACCCAATAACACTTCGGCAAATTCTGTTGCAGCGTCAAAACCGATTCCGGTTCTGCCGGTATAATTTTCTCTAACTGCATAGAGTTCATTGTCTATGACAATCCATTGCATTAAGGGTGCTTGGATGCTTGCAAGAAATATCTGGGGGTCGGTCGGTTTTAGTTGGTCGGTTCCTGTATTTAGTTCGGGGTGTGCCATTTTTGGTAAATGGGCGGGGTTTATTTTTTACAGCGAGCTGACGTCAATTCTAATTCCGGGGGACATTGTAGACTTTAAGGTTGCCTTTTTACTTTTTTTGCGAAGCAAAAAATATCAGAAAACTTCAATAAATAATTAAATGTAATTATATAAATTAAAGTTTTGCTGATTTCTTTGTTCATAATTGTGTTACATCAAGTTTAATCCCGGGCGACATAGTTGATTTTAAAGTAGCTTTTTTAATCCTGCCGCTTCCAATGGCTGTAACCAAAGCTTTCAGATTTTCTTCCAATTGTCCGGGTTTGGCCGAAAGCTTGCCGAGCTTGGTGTGCACAATCGGGGCGGTTGGGTCACTGCGGAACTCGTAGGCATCGCTGGCTTCTTCGCCAAAAAGCTTTTCCGGATCGTCGGTGATCGTGCCATTTTTGGGGTTAGGCATCATGCCGGCCGGGCCCAGAACTCTGGCCGCTTTCGTTAACTGCGGCATAAATTTGGGGCCGGCGATAACGGCGTTAAAATCGCGTCCGGGTTTGAGCTTGCCGCTGACAATTTCATCGATTGCGGTGTCACTGGCGATTACCACATTTTTTAGGCCCGCAGTCGAATCTTGATTCGACGAGGACCGCAAGCTCTGCTTATTGTCAATTGTCAAATGTTTATCGGTGAAAACAAGATACTTCTTTTCTTTTTTAGGGCCAATTGGGTGTGGGAAAGCAACAGAGCCCCGGATATTTTTCTGGGTGACGTTAATGTGCACTTCTACGGTCGGGTCGAATTTTGTGAAAGAGGTTTTCCCAAGAAGAGCAATCGCTTCTTTAGCAGAATAAACTTTGTCTTTTTCCACCGCTTCTGCCGCTTTTTTATATCTCGCGCCATGCGGACGGATTTTGGCTACGGCTGGCTCGGCTGCTGCAAGCTTGGCTTTCTCCTTAGCGCCCATCTTCTTCTCAGTGCTTTCTACAATCGCTTCTTCGGTGACAATGGGCGTTCTTTCTTTCGCGGTCTTTGCGACAGCCTTTTCTTCGGTGTTGATTGAAGGCCGCATTTTTGACGCAGCTTTTCTGGAAGTTTTTACTTCCGGTGTGTCACTGCTTAAATCAATAACTTTAACTTTAGTTGTACCCATTTTTTATATTCCTTTGTCATTCCCGCGAAGGCGGGAATCCATGTTTAAATTCGAAATTCGAATTTCGAAACTCGAAACAAATTCTAAATTCTAAAATTCAAATGATCAAAAACTGTTTTGTATTTTGAAAATTTGTAAATTCTTATTTGTTTCGTTAGATCTTTCATGATCGCATGGCTCTGTATATTTCGTATTTCGTGCTTCGTATTTAGTCAGCCGCTTCGACGCCCATGCTCCTTGCCGTTCCTTGGACGATCTTAATCGCCGCATCAATGTTTTTGGTGTTCAGGTCCTCCAATTTTTCTTCGGCGATCTTTTTGGCCTGGTCATGTGTCAGTTTGCCGACGGTGGTTCTGCCTGGGGTTTGGGAACCTTTCTGGATATTAAGGGCTTTTTTGATAAATTCGGCCACCGGCGGCTTTTTAATTATGAATGAAAAGGTCCTGTCTTCGTAAACGGTAATAACAACCGGCAGAATATTGCCTTTTTGATCGGCTGTGCGTTCATTGAAGGCTTTAACGAAGTCCATGATAGGGAGTCCATGAGGACCAAGAGCAGTCCCTACAGGTGGCGCTGCAGTAGCGGTACCGCCAGGAACGTTTAACTTAATAAAAGTTTTAATCTTCTTTGCCATTTATATTCTCCATTTGTCATTCCCGCGAAGGCGGGAATCTAGTTTGTTGTCATCCTGAGCGTAGCGAAGGATCTTACTAAAACAGATTCTTCATTGCATTCAGAATGACAGCGCCATTTTTCTTCTATTTGTATGATTAGTATTAATTCGTATATTTGCATCGATGCCAATATCCGAATGGATGCTAATTTTAGAGCTTCGCCACTTGCAAGAAATCCAATTCCACCGGTGTTTCTCTTCCAAATATAGAAACCAAAACTTTGAGCTTGCCGCGGGCATCGTCTATTTCGGAAATACTGCCCAAAAATTCGGAAAATGGACCGTCGGTAATTTTAACAGCTTCACTGACCGAAAAGCTTGCCTTAAACTTCGGTGCTTCCATGGTCATGTACTTCTGGATGGTGTTGACCTCTTCTTCAGGAAGCGGTGTCGGTCTATTGCCCATGCCCACAAAGCTGGTGATACCGGGTGTTGTGCGGACAATAAGCCAAGTGTTGTCGTCCAAGACCATTTTGATTAACAGGTAACCCGGGAAAATCTTTTCTTTGATCCTGGCTTTTTTGCCTTCACGAATTTCGATTTTATCCTGGGTTGGGACCATGATGTCCAAAACTTTATCCTCCAGCTTTTGGGAAGTAACGCGTTGCTTAAGGGTGGCGGCAACCTTGGCTTCGTGACCGGAATAGGTGTGAACAACATACCAACGGGCTTTGGGTCCGCTTGGTGTAAGCGTTGGTGTAGTTCCGCCAGCTGGCGGAGAGTTGGGAGCGAGACGATCAGCATCAGTAGTCGGTGAGTCGGTGAGTTTGTCAGTCGGTGTATCGGTGATATCAGTGGAATCAGTGATTTTTTCGTCTTTTTTTTGATCAGCATCACTGACTTTCTGGCCTACCGGCTCACTGACGTCCTGACTCACTGACTCACTGGTTATTGGCTCGGATTTTACGTTGGCTTCTTCCCGCTCAGAATCTGAGCGAGGCTCGCCTCCGGCGGCTTTTTCGGCTTCAACGATAGCTGGTGGTGGAGGTGCCAGTTCCGGCTCGGCATCTTCCCCAACAGGTGTTTGAGGTTCTGTCGATGCAGGAGCATCAGGGGTTTCCGGCTGAGTTTGAGTGTTTTCTGCCTCTGGCTCTTTCCGCTCGTCAGAGCGAGACTCGCCTTCGGCGGTTGGCTCCTCTGTAATCTTTGACTCTTCTTGTGATTGATCTTGTGTTGTTGTATCGTCTAACATTTTTCTTGATTAACCGAATTAACTAATTAACTGAATTAACTGAATTAACTGAATTAACTTTATTTGTACAAATACGTTTCGGCAAACTTTGCAAAAACGGCATCCAGCCCTGCAATATATACACCGACAATTACCGAAACTACGGCAACTACGATAGTGTAGCGGAGAGTCTCACTGCGGCTTGGCCAGACAACTTTCCCAAGCTCCGACCGGCTTTGCAGGATGTAGGTAATCGGATTAATTGTCATCTATAAATGTAATCAACTTGCCACAGAAACTTCTCCCTCGCTTGTCAAGGCTTGGGGAATATTAACATAAGAAAGCTATAGGTGACAAGCCATTAGCTATTGGCAATTAGAGGTTGGTTCAGACGACTAAGCTCTAGTAGCTAACACCTAATACCTAATGATAGAATTATCCAATGACGCAAAAGGTTCGTAAAGTTGTAATCCCTGCTGCCGGCTTCGGAACAAGGTTTCTCCCCGAAACCAAGGCAATGCCCAAAGAAATGCTTCCGATTGTCGACAAACCGATTATCCAGATTGTCGTTGAACAGGCGGTGGAGGCGGGGATAGAACAAGTAATCATTGTGACCGGTTGGCACAAGCGGGCGATTGAGGACCATTTTGACAAACATTTTGAATTAGAAGCAAGGCTGGCTAAGGATAACAAGACCAACGAGTTAGAAGAAGTTCGCCGTATTCCCGATCTGGCCGATTTTGTCTATGTCAGACAAAAAGAGGCGCTTGGCAACGGCCATGCGGTACTTTGTGCCAAAGAGGTGGTTGGTGACGAACCTTTCCTGGTAATGTGGGGCGACGAGTTTTTTGATGCTACGCCTTGCGCTCCGGCTCAGCTTATTAAGGCTTACGAAAAATACGGCAAACCGGCAATTGCCGGCATTAGAGTGCCCAGGGAAAACATTTCCAAATACGGGATTGCCGATGTGACGCCGGTTGAAGGCAATGTCTTTAAAATTAACAAAATTGTGGAAAAGCCGGATCCCGAAAATGCTCCTTCAGATTTGGCAACGCACGGTAGTTATCTTTTTACGCCGGACGTTTTCGACATCTTGGAAAACTTGGAGCCTGCCGCCAACGGTGAAATCTGGATTGCCGATGCCATCACCAAAATTGTTCAGAAGCAAGAGGTTTTGGCGGTCGAGCTGGAAAACGCCAAATATTATGATTGCGGCGATAAACTTTCATATCTGCGCACCGTTGTTGACTATGCCCTAAAGCGCGAAGACATCGGCGCCGACTTCAAAAAATATCTCCAAACTTTGGTTTAACCTCTCTCTACGCACACATCGTCGTTGCGAGGACCCCGCATCGCGGGGGACGTGGCAATCAAACCCACCCTGTCATTGCGAGGACCCCGCATCGCGGGGGACGTGGCAATCAAACCCACCCTGTCATTGCGAGGACCCCGCATCGCGGGGGACGTGGCAATCTTTTATACTAAGTTGATAGTATGAAACAAAATTATTACGTTTACATCCTTAGTAACTTTAAAAGAACTGTTGTCTACGTCGGCGTGACAAGCGATTTGATCAAGAGAGTTTGGCAACACAAACATAGTCTGGTTGAAGGGTTTACGAAAAAGTATCAAGTGCACGATCTTGTTTGCTATGAAGTTTTTGATGATCCAACGAGTGCTATAAACTTCCGAGGGCTGAAAGCCCTCGATATTTGCTTCAAGTTTAAATGAGCGAACAGATATCTTTGCCCTCGAAAGTATGTATTCACTTTCGCATTCATCCGTGGACTGATAGTCCACGGTGTTCTGCGAGCGAATATAGAAAGGGAAAAACAGATAAAGAGCTGGTCAAGAAAAAGAAAGGACGAACTGGTAAAGAGAATGAATCCGAAATTGATAGATTTATATCCAAGCTTGCTTTAAGATTGCCACGCCCCGCAAAGCAGGGCTCGCAATGACAGGAGGAGGGTGGCATGATAAACTTCCATCATGGCCAAACATCTGGCAATTTATACAGCAAAGGCTCTTGACGAAATCTTTTCCGGCCGCCAAAAAATTGACGGCCGTTTTTCCAAAATAAAAATCGCACCGTTTTTGGCAGTTTCTGCCGATGATATTGTATTAATGAAGCTATCCGGTGAAAAAATTGTCGGGCAGTTTATTGTTGACCGCGTTTTGTATTTTGATCACCCACGAAGAGAAGAGCTAGAGACCCTGGCTGCCAAGTACAAGAAAGAACTTAAGATTGCCCAAAACTTTTGGTTACAGCATGAGGTGGTAAATTACGCCTCGTTAATTTTTATTAGGGAAGTCTCCAAGTTCATTGTTCCCCCAGAGGTTCCCAAGAAGGACCTGCGTCCGTGGGTTGTGCTTGAATCTGGAATTTAATTGTAGGTTTTTTCGTCCCTTTTTCTTATATCTAAAATTTCCATGATTTTTTCTTCGTTGTTGATGTCAAATAAAATTCTGTAGTTGCCTACTCGATAGCGAAAATTTGCGGCAGGGTAGTCTACCAGTTTTATTGTTCCGGGGATGTAAGGGTCAACAGAGAGTTTTGTAACTCTATCTTTAATGTTGACTTGGTACTGCTTGGGGATTTTTTTTAGGGCCTTTACTGCGCGAGGCGAATATTCGACCTTGTACACGATTAAATTCCTAGTTCTTCGTAAACTTTTTCTGCGTGTGTGCCATGGCCAGACCTTATTTTTTTCTTCTCATCAAGCAAAGTTTTGATGTAGGTTTTGTCTGCTAGCTCTTTTATGGCTAGTTGAAGTTCGTCGATTATATCTAGCAATTGGTTGTAGTCCTCTACGGAAGTTAGAATTGCGGTTGGTTTACCTTGACTGGTGACAACGATGGGTTCGTTTGTTTTCTTTACACCATCTAGGAGTTTTGTCAGGTCTTTACGGAGCTCATGGCTACCCACGAATGGTAATGATAGGGCATTGATCATGTCAAGTTAATGTTAACATATCCGTTACGAATATGTCAACTTAGTTTTACTTTTCCAGCCTTATCTTGGAGATGCGTATGCCGTAGCGGCGCAGCTTTAGGCCCGCAGTCCCGAGCGGTAGCGAAGGGGCGAGGACCGCAAGCTAAAAAGATTACTTTTCTATTCGAATCCTATTAACGTTTACCCCAAATCTTTTTAGCTTTAGGCCCGCAGTCCCGAGCGGTAGCGAAGGGGCGAGGACCGCAAGCTAAAAAGATTACTTTTCTATTCGAATCCTATTAACGTTTACCCCAAATCTTTTTAGCTTTAGGCCCGCAGTCCCGAGCGGTAGCGAAGGGGCGAGGACCGCAAGCTAAAAAGATTACTTTTCTATTCGAATCCTATTAACGTTTACCCCAAATCTTTTTAGCTTATTGTAATCGCGTCTGGTGGTCACGATGATGCGGTCGGCTTGGGAGATGAGGATTTTGGACCAATTGCTTGCAAGCGGGGGGTTTTGGAAGCTTTGCACCCAAAGGAATTTACGTCCGGTGAGCTTGTGCAAAAGTAGGGCGGACATTTGGGCCGGTAGCGGTTTTTCGACCCAGACAATATCCAATTGCTTTTCATATCTAATCATGTTGTAAGTTTGGCCAAACGTGGTGTGTTCCTTGATTTGTAGAAGGTGAGGACGGAGTTCCGAAACTGGTTGCGGTGTTTTTACATAGGCCATTTAGATCTGTCGGTAGTGCCGGACACAAAGTTCAAATTGCAAAGTTTTGGACAGATGCTCTATGTTGCTTGTAACATTAGCGAGCTGAGGCTGACAAGAGGGACAAAGAGGATCAAACAGGAACAATAATAAATTTTCAATTTTAAATGTTCAATTTACATTAAATTTTCATTTATTTAATTTTCAAATTAATACATTAAAAAATTTATTGAAAATTGTAAATTGTAAATTAAAAATTCAAGTTCGATACTATCGATGCTTTCATTCTTTTGCTACCTTTGATACTTTTGATACCTCTTATGTTCTGCTACACTGGATTTATACGTAGTTTCAGTCAGTCCGCCTACGCTCCGCATCGTGGGGCTTCGGCGAGATAAAGGTGGTGATGTTTTGTGACAACAAACGAAGATTATCAAGCACTTCTTTCCGATTTAGTAAAAAAGCAAATGGTCATGCTAGGGCCTGCGGTGGCAGTTTCAAAAGCCCGCAAGGTTGTGTCTTTGACGGTTGCGGATGACGGCAGCGTAACGGCGATTGGCGGCGATGCGCAGGCGGCTTTGAAACAACTTGCTTCCGAATTCATGTTGCTTTCCGGACAAATTGCCCAGACGACCCTGACTTCATTACTGGAAAAATATCCGGAGATTAAGCAAATGCAAGGGTAAAATAATCGGTGAGTCAGTGGGTCTGTAATATCAGTGAACCAGAGGTTAGTGATAGTCAGTGAATGAGTAGTGCTAAATATTCACTGAATTCACAGAATCACTGATCTACTGACTCACCGACTCACAGAATCACTGATTATTAAATAATGAGCCTTGCTTACCTTATCTCTGCTGTTGCTATTTTTGGTCTGCTGGCGTTTGCCGTGGCTTTTACGGCCATGTGGCGCCGCTACACCAGACTCTTAAGCAGTAGCACGGCCAAAGAGGGAGAACTGGCCCAAAAAGTCTACGAGGCCGATGTTTTGCGGGTTGTAGGGGAGGAGATTGGTTACTCTCTGGATGCATCCAAAATTATCGAAATCATCAGTGCTTCTTTGGACAACTTACTTCCATATAGTGTTATTTCTTATTTAGTGGACCCAGAGATGCCTGGGCGCAAAGTTAAGTTTTGGAGCAAAGTGAAAGAAGCCGTCGGACCGAAATACGTGCATGATATCAAGCTAAAAATGGTGGCGGCATATAGCGAAATGATGCAAAAGGACCTGATTGACACCGATGTTGAAGAAGGTGTGTCGGGGGGCTTGATTCAGGGCGGCGGTAGCGGAGAAGTGGGGTCGTTTTTTAACCTGCCGGTTGTCATATCGGGCAAGGTGGTGGCGATTGTAAACATATCTTCAACCAAAAAGAATTTATACAACGAAGGCAACACGGAAGTTTTGTACCGCATGGCCAAGCAGGTCTCCGAAGCTGTTTCCCGAGTTCAGGATTTGATCAAAAACGAAAAAGGCAAACTTTCTCAGGCATTGGAGTTTCTTTCCGACGGTGTTTTGATGGTAGATGCCCACTTGAACCTTTTGGTTGCCAATGACACTCTCAAAAAGATGCTTGGCTTGCCGGAGCATCCGACTATTCTGGATGTTTTTACCAAAATTGACGGCAAGCTGGATCTGCGTACGATCATCGAAACGGCCACCAAAAGTGACAGCAATTTGGAGAAAAAAGAAATTGAAATTGCCGGTAGAAATTTGGAGGTTGTGGCCAGCCGTGTGGTTTCGGCGAAAAATGGCCAACCGATAGGTGTGGTTGTTTCTTTCTACGACGCAACCGATTCCAGGAATCTGGTGAAATTGCGCTCGGAATTTATGGCGCTGATGGTTCATGAATTGCGGGCACCGCTGACCACGATCAATTCCACGGTTGAATACATCAAAGAAGAAGGCCTCGCCAGTTTCAAACAAGATGAAATCGAACATCATTTGAATGTGATTGAATCGACTTCCCAGTCGATGCTGGAGCTTGTAAGCGGGCTTTTGGACGTGGCCAAGATAGAGGCGGGCAAGTTTGACATCATTTCTGAACCGGGCGATTTGGGTCTGACCGTAGCCGACGAAGTTGACAGCTTTAAACCCTTAGCAGAAGAAAAGAAATTACAATTGGAATTGAAAATGGAATCCGACTTGCCGCCGGCTTACTTTGACCGGGTCAGGATTCGCCAGGTTTTGGATAACCTGCTCTCTAATGCCATTAAATATACCGATTCCGGCGTTGTCACGGTGAGGGTTGTCAAAGAAGTCGTTAACGGCCAACCTGTCGATATTTTGGTTAGTATTGAGGATACGGGCATTGGTATTGAGCAAAGCGGGCTAACCAAGCTCTTTTCAAAATTTGGCCAGTTGGAAAGTGGTCGGACCAAGGCTGATGGCAAGAGTACCGGTCTTGGGCTCTTTATCTCTAACGGAGTTGTTCACGCCATGGGTGGAAAAATCTGGGCAGAATCTCCGGGCCCGGGACTTGGCAGTACTTTTAGCTTCACTGTGCCTCTGGCGCGGGAAGATCAACCGGTTCTTTCCGACGGTGAACACGATATTGTCTTTTCCACAAAGAAAATTGCGCGGGCGTAGTGGCCACGAGGTCTCTCCTCGTTCCCAGCTGATTGGTGGCTTAGAACGAGGAGAGACCTCGTTTTTCTACCGAGGCGAACATCTTAAGTTTGTGCGAAGCAGACTTTTTTGTATAATGACTACAGATGGCTAAGATAATCATAGTAGAGGACGACATCAACCTCGCTAACATCTACAAAGAGAAGCTGACCAAAGGCGGTCATAGTGCCAGGGTGGTTTCGGATATGGACGCAGTCAAAGAGATACTGTCAGCTAAGCCAAATTTGGTGCTTTTAGATATTTTGATGCCCCACGTTTCCGGTTTGGATGTCTTAAAGCAGGTAAAAGCTGATAGTAAGGTTGGCCCCACAATTCCAATTCTGCTTTTAACAAACGTGGCCGAAGACACCACCATTGCCAAAGGCTTGGAATTGGGAGCCTATGGTTACCTGCTCAAATCCGAAACAACTCCCGAGCAGGTACTTTCCAGAGTCAATATGACACTCGAAGAGACTGCCCCCGCGAAACCATAAATCTACCCCATCAGCGAGGTCTCTCCTCGCAAAGGCCATGCCTGCCGGCAAGGCAGGTCTCCTGACTGCGAGGTGAGACCTCCATGTGATTGAATCCGCGCTTTTCTTGACATTTGTCTCTACTTTCGGCTACAATGCCCATAGTTAGTACGCAAAGAAGCGCACGGAAACTGTACTATATCGAACAACCCCTTTAAATTTTCCACAACTTAATGTTCCAATATCGTGTCTAAATTTGTTTTGTTATTTGTAAAACGTCCTTGTAGTTCCCGACCCGCTTCGCCGAAGCTAAAGCGAGGCGAGCTTGATCGGGAATCCAAGTTCTCGTGTGACGGGAATGGCAACAAGGCTGAAAGGAGTGTGAATTATATATATGGCAACTAAATTATTTGTTGGAAGCTTGGCATGGGCCACGACTTCTGACGCTCTTAACCAGGCTTTTGCAAAAGCCGGTAAAGTAGTCGAAGCAAACGTAGTTATGGACAAAATGTCCGGGCGCTCACGTGGTTTCGGGTTTGTGGAAATGGCAACCGAAGAAGAAGCTAAAAAAGCAATCGAAATGCTTAATGGCGCTGACATCGACGGCCGCAAGATCTTTGTGGCAGAAGCTAAACCTCAAGAAAACCGAGACAACTAGATGATTTTGAATTAAAAATTACTTAATTTGATAAGAAGGTTAGTAACCTTTTAATTCAAGGAGTCACATAGTCGCATTGAAAAGTGCGCTGAAACAAAAAAACGACATTACCCCTTGCCCGGTGTGTTGTTTTTTTGTTGGAAAATTAAGCAAATCAATAACCGGTGAGTCTGTGAGTCGGTATATCAGTAGACCAGTGATTTCAGTGATTCCGTCCAATACACTCACCGATCCTCACTGAATTTCTGATTCACTGTGTCACTCGACGAGACTTACTGACTGACCCACTGACCTACAGACTCACTGATTATTTTACTGATAAAATCACCCCGCAACAAGGTCTCTCCTCGTGAAACTTCTAAGCTGTAATCTGACGAGGTGAGACCTCGTTCTTAAATTTCTACTAATTTCTAAGAATTTCTATTTTCGAGCTTGCGAGAAAACAAGCACTCTTACTAATTTCTTTCTACCGGGACCTAATTACCTTGCCGTCTTCGTCCATCTCGATGAAGTGGTGTGCCGTACCGTTTCTGTAATCCTCACATTGGTTTTCCGGTTGGTCGTCGACGCTTTGCCTTGGATTATGGGCAATATCCAAAACCCAATCGGTGGCAATAAGCCCCAGGCAGGGACCGTTTGTCATCTCCATTCCTTCCAGCTTCTTGCCGGCGTATACATTTAAAGCGGTTTTAAAAGCTAGGTCGGAAGTTATCTTTTGGACAATCGGGGATTTAGTTATATCAGTGTTTGCAACCGGTTTTTGGGAACAACCGGCAAGTACTATGCAGATGATTGTCATTCCCGCGAAGGCGGGAATCCATGTCCTTGCGAGCGAGCGAAGAGAGCGTACTATAGCCCTGAGCGAAGTCGAATGGGGCAATCTCTTAACTGTCATTCTGAGCGTTAGCGAAGAATCTTTTCTCATATTGTTCGATCTTGGTTAGATTATAACCAAAGCGTCCTGCATTTTCCCCAGCACATTTGCTTTCCCATTTTCAACCACAACTAAATCTTCTATTCTCACCCCGCCCCAAGGGAAATAGAGCCCGGGTTCGACAGAAAAGACCATGCCGTTTGTTAACTGCGTATCGTTTGCTTTTGACCGTAAGTAAGGCAGCTCGTGAACTTCGAGTCCAATTCCGTGGCCCAGACCATGGAGGAAATATTGCTCCAGACTGTTCTCTTTGAAAATGTCATTGACTGTATGGAATGGTTCGTGGCTTTTTGTGCCGTGGCCGATTTTGGCAATGGCCGCTTTTTGGGCATGGGCGACATGGTTGTAGATGTTCGCTTGACGGTCAGTTGGCTTGCCCACAAAAACGGTTCGGGAAAGGTCGGCGCAATAGTTTTGGTACTTAGCCCCAAAGTCGAACAGTAGTGTGTCGTTTATCGTCAATCGACGATCGGAAGTCGTATGATGGGGAATACCACTGTTAGGCCCGGAGGCGATGATTGTGCCAAACGCCAAGCCTTGACTGCCTAAGCTGCGCATAATCGATTCTAGCTTCTTGGCAATTTCCAGCTCAGTTTGGCCCACGCTGATAGTTGGCAACAAAGATTCCAGGGCTTTTTGGGAGATAATCTGGGCTTTTTCGATTTTGGCAATTTCCTCCTTGGTTTTTATTTGCCGCAGGTTTTCAATGATATTTTCGCAAGCGATAAAATCTTTGCCCGGCAGCAAGTTTTTGTATTTTTCGTATTCGCCGACAGTCAGGTTATCTTTTTCAAAGCCGATCTTTTGGCTGTTTTTGAGGGCTTCGAAAAGAAACTTTTGTGTCTGGTCCCGTTCGCTGGCGATTTTAACGTCCAGCTTGGCGGATTTAAGCTTATTCGCCTCTGTCTGGTAAAGCCGGGCCGTAATTAGCACAAGGTTCGACCTTGTTGTGTTCCCTTTGAAACCTTTGACACTTTTGCTACTTTTGCTTCCTTTTGCGACTAGTACCGCTTCTCTTTCCGTGTCCGAAATGCCCTTAAAACCGGAAAGATAAAGGATATTGTAGGAATTGGTGACAATTAAGGCGTCGAGATTGGAGGCGAGAGTGAGCTTATTCATTCAGAAATTCTAGCACAATACTCTAAAGGTTAGATGCCCTTTTTGCTCTTATTCAGGGTTAAACCCGCCTACAAGGTCTCTCCCTGCAAGGCTTCCGCCAGCTGGCGGATGAGTGCAGGGTGAGACCTTGTGTTTAGAAAATATGCACGGGTGGAAGGAAGTGCGACCTATGTCAGGAATTGCGGTCCGCGATGCGGACCCGCATTTTTCTACGCAACTATTGAAATAGATTTTTCAATAGTGCTTCGAAAAACCGAACCAAAGTGTCGTTCAATCCTACCCGTGCACATTTTCATTCCATAAATGGAACAAAAATATGCACGGGTGGAAGGAATCGAACCCTCGTCATGGGTTTTGGAGACCCAGGTCCTACCACTGAACGACATCCGTAGGTTTATGTAATTATACAAGTTTGCTGTCATGTTTTGGTTAAAGAGTAGACATGCCGGCGGTTTCTGGATTAAGCTTGGGCTATGCTGGGGCGGAATAAACCTAAGAGTAACAGGCGCATCGAATTTTTGGTCGTTGGATTTATTCATAGCGAAAAATCCACGGCTTTCAAGGCGTGGATGAAGCGAATTGTTGAGCGAAGAAAGAGAACCACGACCTTTAGGCCGTGGGTATCTATTTTGTTGGTTGCCGCGGTTTTGCGCCTCTGGAGCTTAACTTCAATTCCCAATGGCTTTCATCGGGACGAAGCCCTTTTTGGATACGAAGCCTATTCAATAGCCCAAACGGGGCGTGACCAGCACGGCCGATTCATGCCGCTGTGGTTTGAAGGCTTTGGAGTTATAGATTATCCGCTGGCGATTTACCCTAGGGTGCCTTTTATTGCTGTTTTAGGCTTGAGTGTTTTCTCGGTGCGGTTTAGCTTGGTTTTCTACGCGGTTGTGTCGGTGTTTCTCATCTATCTGCTGGCTCGTAAGTTTTTTACAGACATTCAAACGGCGGCGATTGCCGGTTTTCTGGCGGCTATTTCAAGCTGGCACTTTTTTATGTCGCGCTACACCATTTCCATACTCGGGATGGTTTTTCTGCTTCTCGGCGTCTATTGGCTGCTTTTTGGAAAGAGGCGGCGCACACACATTCTTGGCGGAATATCGCTAGGTTTGACTTGCTACTGCTACGCGGCTTATTTTTTCTTTTTACCTTTGTTTTTAGCCCTTATGTTTTTAATCTATTTTCCGGAAATTAAAAAGGATAAAGACTTGCGCTTGGGATTTATCGCCGCCTTCTTGACGATGGTGTCGGCGTTTTTGTTGTTCTGGAACGTAAATATGACCAGGGCACCTCAGACCGCTTTTTATAACGACCGCAGAAATATTGAATATCAGTGGGGGGATAAGCCAGTTGGCGAGAGACTAGCTTTGGGTGGAACATATGATTTACTGGAAAAAAGACTGCACGACCCCCGCTTGGGCTACGTGTACAAGGCCGCCTTGAATTATTATCAGGGTTATTCCAATGTGTTCTGGCTGGAGAAGGGCAGAGGCTTTGAATCAAACCTTGATGGCTTTGGCAATGTTCTTTTATACGAGCCGATTCTAATCATTATCGGGGTGCTGGTTTTGATATGGAAACGGTCTAAAGTTGGCTTGCTTTTAGTAGGCTGGGTATTGATTGGTCCTCTTTCTTCGACTTTTACCAAAGATGTGACTTCGACAAGGCTTATGCATATGATTGTGCCGTTTGTACTTTTAGAGGCGGCTGGTCTTCGTTATCTGATTTGGGAGCTGGTTCCGCAACTGGGTAACAAAGTGTTAAGGATTCTGGCCATTTTTGTTATTTTGGCACCGATCATTTTTCTCAATGTGCTTTACTACGATACCTACTTTCGCCATATGAGCGCCTACTCCGGAAGATGGTGGCAAAAGGGGTATTTTGAAATTATCGATATGACCAATAAGTACCCCCAAAAACAGGTTTACATGGAAGGTAAATGGGATTTTTCTTACATCTTGTTTGTGTTTAGAAATAAATATGATCCGGCGACCTTTCAAAAAACGGCCAAGAGAGAGATTGGTGCTTACAACTTCGACACGGTGACTTCATTTGAAAGATACCATTTTCTCGGTGAGATCAAAAAGAGCACGCTCTGCCGTGATTACAACAGTATTTTCATCAAAAGAATTGGCCCCAACGATGGGACTCCGGTAATGTTTGATGGGATTGTAACTTCGCTCGGATCGGATAGGTTTGTGTATTTCATCCCGACGGCGAAAAAGTGTGAGGGTTATGCGCCTACGGATGCCAATTCTTCAATCTAAGGGCCTTTTGGTGACTATTTACCTTAACTACCTCAACTACTTTAATTAACTCAATTAACTTAATTAACTCTCTTTTACAGCTTAACCTCTTTGTCCTTCGACTCACAAAGCTCGCTCAGGATAGAGGTTATAATTTAACCTCTTTATGCTCGGTGACTTTGCGTTCCTTTTTGCCCACCTAATCTTACCTTGTGCCTTTTCAGTATTATTCATACACGGCACAAGGAGCGATTTATGGTGGGCGCGCTAACTATTGGTGGGGAAAAATGGTTTGGAAGATTTTATAGCTTTACTTCTTTGTGTTCTGTTGCCTTACGGCATCGCTTGCAGTATTTCTTCAAAAGCAGTTTTTCCTTGGAAGTATCGCCCTTGGACTTCATTTTGGCGTTGTCCGGGTTTTTGACCGTGGTGTAGTTGAAGTTTTTGCAAACCGTGCACTGCAGTTGAATAAAGATGCGTTTCGTCTTGGCCATAGGTTGGTATTAAGTATTAGGTATAAAGTATAAGGTATTAAATCTCAGAACACATTAAGTGCTAAGTTTACTAGATAATGGGTTGTTTGATCAAGAGCTGTGTCTCAGTACAAGGTCTCTCCCTGCAAGGCTCACTGAGTGCAGGGTGAGACCTTGTTTCTTATTTAGCTGATTGGGTTGCTTCTGGGCTAGGGGTCGGCGTTGGGTTGAACACTTGGACTTCGGAGATGTCGGTGACGGTCAGGATTCCGGTGGCGCTATTTATCGTTCCCGTGACCAATACTTGTTTGTCTCTAAACTTATTCAGGTCGATTGATCTGGGAACGTCCAACACAATAAGTGAGCCGTTTCGTTGGGCCAGTAAATATGTTGTTTGGTTGCCGACGGCGATGCGTAGAGTGCCGGAGCGGTTTACGGTTATCTGCGGACTGACCGATGGAGACGGTGTCGGTTTTGGAGATGCTTTGATTATCGGTGTTGGAGTTGGTAGAACTTTGTTCAGGCTGGCAACCCGGAAGCGGCTATAAGTAAAAAGGGCGGCGATGATGATGGGAATGGCGATAAGCGGGATGCTCAGCTTGATGGCGAACGTAGTTGTTTGATGGCGGCGGATTTGGTCCAGCCAATAGAGGAGTTTTTTAAAGGGATTGTTAACGTTGACGGAAATTAAAGGTTTTTCAAATTCCGGATTTATGATTGTGCCGTCCGGTGCGGTCAATGTCGTTTTGACATTGATTTTTGTGGTTTTTATGAAGTGTCCGCCGGAATCCCGAAGCGGGGGCGCAACTTTCAAATTTATTTGCTCTTTTTTAACAAAATGGCCATATTTGTCGCGAATAGGTGGGGGTGGGTCAGTTTTGGGCATGGATGTAAGGTGACTAGCTACTTCATTAAATCACAGTGTTGAAACAAATTGTCATACTGAACTTGCCGGGGTCATGACCTCGATCGGGTGGTGTCTATATTTTCTGTAAAAGTTGAAAATAACGTTGTCTCGAAATCCCTGCTGTTTCTAAGTTATTCTTAATAATAAATACCGGAATATTTTTATATTTAGGAATAACTAATCTTCTTTTTGCCCCTTGTTTTTTGAGTTCGATATGATCTCCTGTTTGCCCTACTACAACTGCTCCTTCCAGCTCTAAAATTTTTAAGAGTTTTCTCCAGTGTATTTCTACAATTCGAGGCGTTCTTCTTTAGATTGAAGGAAAAGCAATTTCTTCTATTGAAACTTTTGGGGGTTTTATTTTGCCTTGTTTCAGATTAAACCCTGATTCTTCCAGAAGTTGTTCTAAATTCCCATCTTCTTTGGCACCTTTAAGCACGATGTCAATAGCCTCCATTAAGTTTTTTCTAGCTTTTTTTTCCGTTGGGCCACATGAAGCCACATTTAGTTCCGGATTATGGGAAACCCATGGTGCGTCTTTGGAGGCACCTTCATAGAAAACTTTTACAGTTAGCGGTAATTTCATGCTGTGGGTATTGTACCATGTTAAATTAGTTGAACATCCGTCGATTTATCAATATAAAATTTTTTACGGAAGCAAAGGCTTGAGAACAGTTCTTATCCAACTCGGAATTTCGTCAAAAGGATTTCCTTTGGTGATTACTCTGATGGTGTCACAGCCATAAAATAAATCACCGTTTTGGGTTTGGCCATGTAAGCAGATTTTGCTATCGTTGGTAAGCACGCCGGAGGCGTCTGGATTAAAAAACAGAGTCAAGTCTTGTATTTTGTCGTGGTTTGCGTCCAAGTATATTTCTTTGTTTTTAAAAGGTTTGCCCTGTTTGGCAATGGTGACACTGGCAATATTTACATCTTTGACGTCAAAAGTTTCGGAGCCGAGAATAGCTATTGGCCGCACGCCATTATTTAGGGAAAGTGGGTTTTTGGGACTGTTTGGAAGAAAGTCGACATAAACTTGCCTTTCGACTTTTATAGTTGTTCCCAATTCCGGAGAATAGTTCAGATTAAAGTCTGTGGGAGTGTTTGGGTTGCCAATCGTGAAATTTTTTATACTGCTGTCTCCGTGTTGGTCATAGCCTGTGAATTCGATTTTTGGTGCAGATTCTGGGTTGTTTTCCGCAACATTGTAAGTGTCTGCCTGCGGGGTCAGAATAATTAAAGTTGTAACTCCTTGGCCGGCGTTAGCTTGGTTGGGGTTGTCCTGATTAGCGATACTGGTTTCCGTGTAATAGTAGGAGTTGGGGATCTCAGTATAAACAGTGCCAGTCGTCGGATCTTTGCCTACTCTTTGGCCTTGGGAGTTGGTAAGAAAAATGTCTGTTGGTGCGGGTGACTGGATATAAATTACGCTTAGGTCCGTGTTGGTTTTTTCATAGCGGAGCATGTGCAGAAAATTGTTTGAATAGCTAGAAAGCGTTTTGCGGTCTTCGTAAAAAGGATCGTTTATATCGTAGGTTGCACCATTTACCGAAGTGCCTAGAATAAAGTGGCCGGGTTCTTCGAGAATAGCTGGCTTTTCTGCGTTAAGGTCTGAATTCAGAGTGCTAAAATCGTTTGCTGCTCCGACCCCGCTAAACTTTATCTTTTGGGTTCCATAGGCGGTATTGGCGGCGACAGAATATGCGGCGACAGAATTCCACTTTAAGGCGCCAAAGGCGTACCCATTGTTTGTTTTGAGCCAATTGTCTAGTGTAGAAGGGTTTGTTGGATTGCCGTTTGGTGCAGTATCGACGCCATAGTATTTGAGAAGCATTGCAGAGGAAGTTGTGGCGCAGCCGCATCCCGCCATTGTTGTTCCGCAGAAAAATGGACCATAAGTACTGGCACTATCGTATTCCTGTCCGCCCCAAGCTGGGTCTTTTTGGGAAAAGTAGGGAACGGTAGGCTCTTTGACATTACCAAAGTTGACGACCGGAGCAGGATTATTTTCATCAAGCGTGACATTTTGGCAGATAGAGGTTGTATTTACCCACCCTTCGGTTCTTGCATCATCTAGACGTATCTCTGGGGGTCCGAGATCAAACACGAAGAAAGTCTCTTTAACAGAATAATTGCCGTAGGGTATTTTATTGAATATGCGATTTCCATTTTGATCAGTTCTTGCAATAATTCTTGCATTAGTCGGGTCAATACAGTTATCGTCGATGTATAATGCCATTTCCCAGCCTTTCAAATTTTGCTCATCAGTATTTTGTATGCCATCTTTGCTTAAGTCCTCAAATTTATGTGCAGTAATTTGACCGATTGGTGTTAAAGAAACGTCGTCGAACCATAGTGAACCCTGGCAAGGCAACTTTGAAGGAATATAGAGAAGGCAGTATGTAGAAAGAAGAATCTTTGCTTTTACAATTCTGCGATCGAAATATTCAAATGTGTTTTTTGTTAACATCCATGATTCGGAATTTGAGTTCGGTGGTACTAAATTTCCTGCAACAGCATTTATATAGTTTCCGCTTGCATCATAGCCACAAACAAGGATACCTGGGCTTATGTTTTTATTTTGTGTTGCTCCTAGGTACCAGCTTCTAATTTCATACGACTGTGGTGTGGGTAAAATGTTTATAAAATTTGATGAGAGCCACGCGCCAGTGATATTGTTGGACTCCTGATTCCAATTAATGTTCTTAATGGCGAGAGATTTGATTCCTGTTCTAGCAAGACTGCTATCCCATTCTAGTTGTGAAACTGGAGTGCTTGTATTGTTGCAGCCATTAGAGCTGTTTAAAGGTATCCAATTTGTTGGGGTCTCGCTGCCTTCTTCAAATGATGGATTCGTAATTAAATTATAGGTTGCAAGCGAATTTTTTGGCAGCGCTAAAAATATCGTAATAACCACAGATACTAATATTGAAGTTGTAATTTTACCGAAGATACTCATTTATTGGGTAAATCTGTAGGTACCTTTTTTGACTGCCCAAGAACCGCCAGGACCGGAGGAAAAACCTGTTGAAGCCAGACCCTGGTCATATGTAAGAACTGCGGATTGACCTAATGTTAGTCCTTTAGCAATAATTGCTGTGGCATGGGTAGATTGGCCCAGTGATATGGTGGCGTTTAAAGCGTAGAAAATTGCATTAACACCTGATTGGCTGATATCAATGGTATCGGTTGTCGTTGTTACCAACATAATGTAACCTTTAGGTGTTGCATTTGTAGGATTTATTTGGGCGCTTTGTCCAATGTCAATGGTGCCGTCGAGGATAAGTACAGCTGAATCGGATCCGTAGCTATTGTCAAGGTTAATTCTGGAAGATTGGCCCATGTCAAGGTTGCCGGTTACATAAACTGGACCATTCATAGTTACGAACTTACTTTGTCCCAGAGTAAGGTTGCCGATATATTTTTTGTTGCCAATTATGTCAGTACCACCTCCGGTGAGGTTACACAGCGGGGGGGTTTGCGTGCAGTCGATCACGCCGCCCGCAGCTGCCGTTTCTTTCCAGTGCTGATAGTCCACAGTTGGCATTGTAGATGGTGACTGATTTTCGTGTTTTTTTCCTGGCGGGACGGTTGGATAAGGTGTTGAGATAGTTCCTGCTGCATAGGCGTCGCCGGTGATGCTCGAAGATTGGTTACCGTCGATACTCTTTTTGACTCCGTCTTGGGCATTAGAAAAAACACTACCGACAACCTGTGAGCTTTGACCCATGCTTAATCCACTTGTTCCTACTTGTACTCCATAGTTAAAAGCGATGATCGTGTCGGAGATTCCAACATCTGCCTTGATCGTCCGTTGGGCGCGTGGATTGGTGCTGTTGGGTACATAACCGGTTGCAGTGATTGTTTTTAGAGTACTGGTTTTAGGCTGAATTGAAGTAGTGAAGGTTCCTGTCGTTCCAAGGGAAGTATCTGTTTCTCCTGGGTATGAACCAGCAGTTTGGTTAAGTTGCCAGAGGGCTTTTTCGACTCCGGCTTCGGCAAGATTAGTGGCTTGTTCACGCGTAATATCGTTGCTGTTAAAACGAATGAAACTGGTAACTCGTGAAAAAAGCGCCGCCGAGAGAATGAGAATAACCGCCATGAAGACGATGCCGACGATCAGGATCTGACCAGGGGAACCCTTAGGGGTAATTTTCAATTTACAGTTTACAATTTTTATTAAATTTTTAAAATTATAATATTTAATTTTCATTGTTCAATTTTTTTAAAATTGAGGAATAAGTGTTCTTATTTCAAATTTAAAATTACAAATTCGTCACCCTACTTGTTCCTCAAATCAACTTTGGCGCTGTCGCTGACGGTTTGTGTCTTGCCGTTGTTTGTAGCGGTTATTGTGACCGTGACGGTCACTTGGCTGGCAAGAGACGGTGTGCCGTTGTCATAGGTAAATTGTAAATCGCCAATACTAACTGCCACAACATGGTTGCCTGATTTTCTGGTGCTTGTGGCATAGGGGTATGTAATGCGAATTAGCTCTGTTGTGTCGCTCGGGTTGCGTTTATAAACAATGTAATCGTAGTTGCTTCCGGCCGGGTCTATCGGCTCTTGGGCGGCATCAATTGGCCAGAGGCGCAGGATGAGACTGGTAGCACCGGAGGTGTCTGCCCCGCAAGACGGGCAGGTCGAAACAATACTCTCGCTTTGGCGCAACTGATTGGTAATATCGGTGAGCGCCAATTTTTGTTGAGTATTAATGTCAATCGCCGTGTTTTGGTTGGAAAATAAGCGGAAGTGGGCAAAGTAAACGCCCGCCGCCATCATACTAATAATCCCAAAAATCGCAAAAGCGACCACATATTCGATTAACGAAAGACCGGGAAGGAAACGTAACTTGAAATTCTTGTTAAATGCCATTTTCTAGGCCCGTAGTCCCGCATCGCGGGGCGAGGACCGCAAGCTTCGACCTCCTTTTAATATTTCAATTCGAATCACTTTTTGTGATTTGCTGAAATTATATTGTCGAAGCTTATATATCTTCATATGCCGTTCTTGTAGATCAGCGTATCTATCTTGATGTTTTTAGAAACGCCGCCTTCCTGCCAACCGACCTGAAGAGTTACTTGTTTGATATTTGTGCCGTAATCGCTGAATGTTTGGGTAGCGGTACTGTTTGGCAGTTTGGTCAAATTGGCATCGCTAAATGGTGTGGTGCCAGCTGGCAAGGATCCATAAGCGGTGTTTCTTAGGTTTTCTATTTGGCGAGTGGCAATTTGGGTGGCAATGACATGCAGGTTGGAATTGCGGGAAGTGCGCAGCGTTGCAGAGGCGGTTAAAAGGATGGTGATAAGCGCCAGGGCGACAAATAGCGAGAGAACCACTTCTACAAGTGAAAAGCCTTTTCTTGTACGCAAAAAATATCTCCGGTAAAAGGAGGGCATTAATACGATTGTAGCATTTTCTTTCCCTGTCATCCTGAGCCCTTCACTCCTGTCATCCTGAGCGAAGCGAAGGATCTTATTATTGTTCAGGATAAACTCCGCGAAGGATCTGTATTCGCACAGGGAGATTCTTCTCCCGCAAAGCGGGGTCAGAATGACAAGGGGATAATCTTTGCAGATAGAAGAATTTTAGAATTTCAGATAAAATGAATGGCATTGCCGGCATGGCTCCCGCCGACGCTTAAAAGCTTTGGCGGGCAAGCAGTGGGTGCTCTCGTAGTTAAGTGGTATAACAGTACCTTGGTAAGGTACAATCCCGAGTTCGATTCTCGACGAGAGCTCACAAGGGTTCGGTTTTGAGCGTAGCGAAAAATGTCAGACGAGCGAAGCGAGGGCTGACATTCCCACTGCCGGCTCCCTTCACTTTGTTCAGGGTAAATTCTTTGTATCGAAAAGTTATAATACGGATAGATAGTTCACTTCGAACGAAGTGAGAAGCCGCCTTAGCTCAGCTGGTTAGAGCGACTGTTTTGAGAGAGAGCTCGTTTTTAAATTGCTAGCCGAACTTTAAAATTTTGATTTGTGCCGCCTTAGCTCAGCTGGTTAGAGCGACTGTTTTGTAAACAGTAGGTCCACGGTTCGAATCCGTGAGGCGGCTCCGGATTTTGACCTATGTCATCCTGAACGAAGTGAAGGATCTATTAACAGATTCTTCGTTCCACTCAGAATGACAAGGGGTGATAAGCTGCGGTGCCAGAGTGGTCAATTGGAACAGACTGTAAATCTGTCGTCCGTAAGGGCTACGTAGGTTCAAATCCTACCCGCAGCACACTTCGATTTGTGCTTTCTTGACATGATTTGATACAATCCACCTGGACATCTGCCTTCGGCTGACCCCTGTCATTCCCGACTTGATCGGGAATCCAGTTTCTAGATTCCCGCTTTCGCGGAAATGACAAAATAAAATGGACGACCAACAACCAGTTGCACCGCAACAATTTTCACAATCTCCTATCTATCAGGACAATTCCCAGGATGGCAAAAACGCCAAATGGCTTTGGATTCTAATCGCTCTTATTATTGTAGGCGCATTGGCGTTTGCATTTTTCCGCGGTCTCGGGCCTTTTGCCCTGCTTAAGGGTAGTCCCGAACCGACGCCGACGCCGACACCGGCCAGCCTTTTTGCCACTCCGACTCCGGAATCGACTCCGGGTGCCAACATCGACAAAACTTCAGCCAAGATCAGGGTCTTAAATGGTAATGGCCAAGCAGGTGTTGCTAGTAGCGGCAAAGCTTATGTGGAGAGCAAAGGCTACACAGTCACAGCTGTAGGCAATGCCGACAATTTTGATTTCACCGATACGATTATCACCGTTAAAAAAGGCTTTAAAGATTTTGCAGACGCGCTTGTGGCCGATCTTTCCGGAAAGTACTCCGCCAAGGTCAGCAGTGACAACCTCGAAGCTTCAGACTCTGCGGATATAGAAGTCACGATAGGAAGCAAATAATCCCTCCAGTTAATCAGTTATCCCAAAGAAATAAATAATATTCTTCGAGCGAGCGTAGCGAGTCGAGAAGTTTCCGTTTAAAATATATTAGTGAAGAAAGCGTGGCATTGGTATGTTTATATTATCGAATGTAGGGATGGAATGTTTTACACTGGAATGACTTGGAATCCAGCGATAAGAACAGAACAGCATCAATCTGGTTTAGGCGGTAAATACACAGCGGAACACGGTTTCAAAAAGCTAGTATATGTCGAGGAGCATGAGGATTTGGAAATTGCTAGAAACAGAGAAAAACAAATAAAGGACTGGAGTCGATCTAAGAAATTAAAGTTGATAAGTGGTGAATGGTCTGGAAGCTGGTAAGTATTCTTCGAGGGAGCATAGCGAGTCGAGAAGTTCCTTATAAAATTGAAGTTCTCGACCTGTCTGCCGACAGGCAGGCAAGCTCGAACAATAACATGAGAACTGGTTTTGCGAACCAAAACTTTTATCCGACAACTGAAAACTGAGAACTGGTAACCGACAAACTGATATAAAAAACCAGCCAATAACATGGCTGGTTAATAATGACTCCCTACGCAGGCGCTGTCTCAGCTTTTTCTTCTGGTTAACTATTTTACGACACCGCTTCGGTTCCAAGGAGCTGTCGGACATGTGTCTCATAGATCCAATATCGTGAGAAGAAAAACAGGCTAAGACTTTTAAAGTGCAACCTTTGTAGGGTCTTCTCCTCCAAATATTTGATTATGGAGGATTAACTAAATCCTAGCACTGCTAAATTAGCCGGTCAAGACCTTGACACCGGGTTTAAAATGTCGGGCACAGTGATCCTATCGTCATTGCGAGGAGCCCCGCACTGCGGGGCGACGTGGCAATCTCTGCATTATTCTTCGAGTGGTCACGTTCAGTTTACATGACTGTGAGAATCGAGAAGTTTCCATATAAACTACTATTTTCTTCTTGATGATTGGCCTTTCCTGCCTATCTTTGCTAGAATCCCACCATGCTTGAGACAGATCCCAAAAGAGAAGCAGGTGTTTTGATTCTTGGGGCTTATATTAGATTAGTCGAAAATCGGGGTGTTAAGCCGATAGACGTTGTTGCGGAAGACTTGCATGAAGCGCTTGCGCGCAGACGCGAGGGAAAAAAGGGAGAAAGGGCAATAGCTGCGGAAGAAGAAGCTCGCGGCGCAGACGGGGTGTTGAAATATGAGGTGCCTGGGCTTGGAATATTGTCTTACGATCAATACCGAAGAGTAGGAAGAAGTCCTTTGATTGAAGGGGAGGGGGGAATACCTATCTCTTTCGTGCCCGGCATGATCTTTTACGGCTTGATGATAAATCCACGTGGAGCAGTCGGCGCTGAGAATTTTGAAGACGAGCGTTCTATGACTGATGTCGCCTTTAAGGTCCAAGTTTGTCACCTGAGGAGTATCTTAGGTGACAAAAGAATTGGCAAGGCTAGCCGTAACGCGCAGTTTTTGTTAATTCATAATTGGGGTGACGGTAGATACAGTCTTACCCCTAAAACGGCGCGCGGAAGCCGGGGATAAGGGTCGAGAAAACAGTAGAAGTGATCGGATAAAGGAATTGGCCCAGGATTCCGGTGACGATTAAAAGCAGCAAAATTATCAGTCCATATTTTTCAGTGTGCATCCAGTCTTCGTACCATTGTTGCGGCAAAAGCCCTCCGAGGACTTTGAACCCGTCCAAAGGTGCAATTGGTATCAGGTTAAAGATTCCCAATAGTACATTGAAGAAAATAATAGGTGTGAGATAGTAATAGATTAAACCCACGGTTGAGTTTAATGTCTGTGTGTAAAATGCAATGAGATAAGGGATAGATAGAACAATTGCCAAAACTAGATTGGTGACAGCACCGGCAACGGAAATGAGAGCCGAATCTCTCTTGATGTTACGTAGGTTAAAAGGGTCAAAAGGGGTTGGTTTGCCCCAACCAAATCCCAGAAAGACCAGGGTGAGGGTGCCAATCGGGTCCAGGTGGGCCATTGGGTTAAGGGTTAAGCGGCCTTCGAGTTTGGCGGTCGGGTCGCCCAGTCGGTAGGCAACAAATGCGTGAGAAAATTCATGGATAGTGATACCGATCACCAGGCCGAGAATCATAAAAATTCCCAGTACAGGGTTTGAGATAAGCGCGCTGGCCAGAAAAGGCAGTTGGCGTGTGATTATCACGTTAGCGATGATAATTACAAGGATTATTTGAAAAATGGAAAGTTTAAACATGCGTTTATTTGCAATTTTTCTTTTCTAAATTTTAAAATTTTAATATTGAAAATTGATTAAAAATTGTAAATTTAAAATTGAAAATTATTAAAAGCAATTACATTGATTGGATGTATAGGTTTGTGGTATATTTTAACACTAATTGGCTCAACGCCAAACGACTAAAGGCTAAAGCTTATTATTGAGCGTTTGTCCTTCAGCGTTAAGCGTTTAGCAATTTACAACAATGAAACAGTGTGATCTTTGCGGTAAGAAATCCCAAGTCCAAAAATCCGGCGCCCATAATTATGGCGGCGGCTGGGCATATCGCGCTCACAAAACCCGTTGGGTCGGTGAGCCAAATCTGCATTCCCAAAGAGTGACCTACCTGGGTGTACGCAAAACGATGAGGCTGTGCACCAAGTGCCTGCGCAAGGTTAAAGCGGAAATGGCGAGCAAAGTTTCCAAGGTCGCAAAAGTTCCAGAAGTTCTAAAAGCCGAAACCCCAATTCCCGTCACTGCGTAAAACTCCAAATAAAGTTCAATTAGCCAGTCCTCCCGAGCAAGGTCTCTCCCTGCAAGGCTTACTGAGTGCAGGGTGAGACCTTGCTATACTATGTGCTAATATCTTAGTATGCCTGATGTTTCTCCAGGAGCAGAAAAATCTTCGGCTACTACTTCCGAAGGTCAAGCCGTCTCAAAAGTAAACCCTGTTCTAGCTCCTGGTGCTGCTGCCGAAAAAAGGCAAAATTTTATTTACAACATTTTGCACCGGAAGAAAAAGACAGACACAGCAAAATCGGCAGTCCCCGAACCGGTTTCTCCGCCTGCCGTTGCAGCTGCTGAACGTGTAGAACCGGCACTCGAGAGGCCACTTACGCCCGATGAGATCAGAAAAGCCGAGCTAGGGAAGAGGATTACCGAAGCGGGCAAAGATGGTCGTTTAGGAGTTGCCTTAGAAGGACGATTGGAAGATTGGCATACGCAAATTAGTGACTGGTTAATCAAGGTTCAGGGTGTCCCAGATCCTATGTCTATGCGGGAATCCCTGTCCAGGTTTGGGCAGTTGGTTATGGATCCTGATTTACAAGTGGAAGATTCAAAAAGACAGGGGGCTGAAATGGCTCGTGATGTGCTCGGAGTTGCGGACAAGCTTGTTACCAGTATTCGTTTAAGGCTCGGCGGGCCATATTCCAAGGGAGGTCAAAATGGTTCTGACAATTAGGGATGTTTTGACAAAGCTTTTGGTGGACGCCGATTATCCTGAGGTAAAACGCGAGGGTTTTGTGAACACTTTTTACGAGTACCTTTTTATGAAACTGTTGATAGAACTTGAGCAGACAGATCCCCAAATGTACAGTAGGCTTATGGAAGATCTAAACGGTAAAGATGTAAACGATGTTCAAATTCAGGATGTAATAGCCGAAGTTTATGCTCGGCCGGAATTCAAAGATAAGGTGGACAAGATGGTAACCGAAGTTACCGACGAGCTCGCCGGAGATGTTGCCAAATACGCCACCGATCCCCAAAAACAAAACATTTTGAAAGGCTTGCCAGCCTAAGCGAAACAGAAACAGGGTCGGATCTTGCAAGCTTGGTAAAGGTTGGTTCTTCACCAAGGACATTCCCAAGTTAAGGACCGACCTTGTCCTCGCGGCACAAGGTTCCTCCCTGCAAGGCTCACTGAGTGCAGGGTGGAACCTTGTTTAGTAGATTAGCTTTTCAATGAGCGGCTTTGCCTGTGGATACCCGTTGAGCAATTCTTTAACGCTCATTGGCTTTTTCCCTTCTGGCTGAATCATTTGATTAGGCAGTAACTTTATTATGCTATCCTTTTCCCTTTTGCCTTTCATTTTCCCCCACACGGTCGGCCAGGGAAAGTACGCTCTTATCATGCGGTCGAGAGTTTTTGGATCTGGAGGATTTTCCAGGTCGATGAGTCCGTCTTGTTTGGACATACGCTCGGTAAGCGTGGCTTTAGATTCGTCCTGGGGCTTTGGCGTGATTTTTTCGTACGTTTCGATTACTTTGCAGACGAGCTGACTGCCCAGCTGGTTAAGTTTGGTAAGTAGAGAATCGGCGGTTTCGGTGCCGTCCATTTCATATTCTTCCTGGGCTAAAATATCGCCTGTGTCTATACCCTCGTTCATTTTAATAACAGTTACACCGGTTTTTTTGTCGCCGGCAAGGATAGCGGCCGGGGCGGGGGAAGTACCGCGGTATTTGGGCAAAAGCGAGTGGTGGACGTTTAAGGGGGCGATTTTGGGTATTTCCAGAACGGTTTTAGGAAGAATGACACCGTAGTCGGCAACGACGATAAAATCCAACCCACCCATGTCATTCTGCCTGCCCGCCAAAGCTTTAGCGTCGGCGGGAGCGTAGCGAAGAATCTCTTCTGTTGCGGTACGATCTAATTTGTCTGCTTCTATCACCGGTATTTTGTTGGCAATGGCAAAAGTTTTGACCGGGTTTGGTGTCAGAACTCTTTTGCGCCCGGAAGGCTTATCCGGTTTGGTAACGACAAGCACCAACCCAAACCTTTCATGCAGTGTACGGGCGTCGATTACGGAGTATTTGGTATTGCCGAAAAAGGCAACTTTAGGATTCATCATGAATTAAAATTCTAAATACTAATATCTAAACTCTAAACAAATCATAAATATTAAATACAAATTTTCCAAACAGTTTATTTTTTGTAATTTATAATTTGAATATTGTTTAGTATTTAGAAATTAGATATTAGAGTTTTGCTTTTTTATATTGTAGTTTCCACCAGCGTCTCTTTTCCGTCTTTGCTCTTTTCGATTCTAAACAGTTTACCGTTTTGTTCAAAAATTTTATCTATGAATAATCCGCCATTAAGGTGGTCAAATTCGTGTTGGACGATTTTGGCGGCGAGGCCCTTGAGGTGCATTTCCATCTTCTTGCCGTTTCTGTCTGCCGCGACGATCTCGACTTCGCTGGGGCGCATGACGTGTCCGTATATTCCGTGGACGGAGAAACAGCCTTCCAGAAGCGCGGTTTCGTCCTTGCCGTATTTCATGATCTGGGGGTTTACAAAAGGTTTGAATTTGTTACGGATCAGGGCTACAAACACGCGTTTAAAGGTGCCAATTTGTGGGGCGGCCATCCCAAGGGCTGGAGGGTCTTTTTGGGCTAGGGAAACGGCGATTAATTCGTCGATCAATTTTTGCAAAGGAGCGCCAAAATCACGAACTTCGTCACTGTGTTCCCGAATACGGTGGTTGGGTAATGTTACAAAATCTGTCATAGGTAAATTATATACGGTGCCCTCTCGAGGACTCAAGGCTATAGCATGCGGTCCTCGCTACGCTGCGGGCCTAATCTAAACTGAGTTTGGTATGCTTGGATACGAGGTCTCTCCTCGTTCCCAGCTGATATACAGCCCAGAACGAGGAGAGACCTCGTTTTGGATTCAGTTCAAGCTCGCCGGGTCTACCACAATCTGGTCCGCAACCCTCGTAGCATTGGCCTCTTGTAAAGCAGGCTTGATCGACTCTACGGCTTTCCCCCGGTTTTCCAAAGCGTAGGACTTCAGCGGTATTTTGATGACAATGTTGTATGTTTTACTTGTCTTTCTGAAGTACGACTCAAACGGTCCCAGAACAGTTGGTAGTATGTAGTATGTAGTAGGTAGTAGGTAGTGAGTTAAGTCTTCCACTAACTTTTCGGCTTTGGCTAGCGTCTTCTCCTCATTTTTGCCTTTGACAACCAGCTTGACCAGGATCGAAAACGGGGGATATAAAAGTGTTTTTCTTTGTTCAAGCTGTTCCTGGTAAAACCGTTCGTAATTCGAATTTGCGGCGACTTCCAGGATTGGGCTTTCCGGGCTGTAAGTTTGCAGGATGAGGATTTTACCGGCAAGCCGTTTAAGTGTGGTTACGAGGACATATGCTTTTTCAGGTGCGGTATATTCGGGAACATTGAGTGCGCTGTCCATGGAAATGGCGGCAACCAAACTGTAGTGTCTTGGCAACAACTTATAAAAAACAGCAGAAGTAGCGATATCAATCACAGGATAGTGGGAAGGTGGGATGGTTGGATGGTAGGTAGAGTCGGTTATGAGGTTGATCTTCGTTTTTGGAAATATCTTTTGGACTTGTTTTGCCAGTGAGCCAATGTTCAGGCTGGCAAAGAAAATTTGCTCACTGCCGCAACTTGGGCATTTTTCTGGTTCTTTAGGCAGAGCTTCTTGATATTTACAGTTGTTGCAGTAAAGAGTGCCGGACTCTTTTTTCTTGTTGAGATAAAGCAGGGTGTTGCCACTATTTTTTAAATTCTCTTCGATTTGGTATTTCAGCTCGTCGGAAATCGCCGTTTTATTGCCAACCTTTCTTTCTTCCGCCATCGAAACAATTTTGATCCCCGGCTCCTTGAGGTTCTTCCTTGTCCGCAGGACAAGGTTGAACCTCTTTTTATCTTCTGACGGGAAAAACGTGGTAATTTTTGGTGCCGGATCAATCACTTCAATTTTGGCTTTTGTGAGCTGGCTGACTTTTTCGGCGATTGTGAGCGTGTCGTAATAGGGGGAACGTTGATCTTTATAGCTGTCGTCATGTTCGTTGATGATGACTATTTTTCGTAGTTTCGGGTATGGCAGAAAAACTGCTTGACGTGTGCCAAAAACATAGTCTGCTTGTCCGGCAAGTACCTTGAGCCAGGCTTCTAGCTTTTCTTGGGGTTTGAGCTCACTATGAAAAACCAACGGTCTTGTGGCTTTGGGGAACAACGCCATGGTCTGCGGAATGTTGTTGATGGTTGGGACCAGAACTAATGTTTGATTAAGGACTAAAGACGAACGACTAAGGCTATTTGCGTTAGTCTTTAGTCCTTCAGCGTTTGGCAACTGAGGCAATATCGCATTGGCGCAGTTCCCAATCCCGGCCAGATAGTACTTCGCCATCCAGTGCAAAAGTTCTATCTGATAAGGGAGCAAAAACGGCTTATCAAAAACCACGGAGTCGATGGGTCTAATAACTATTTTTCCTGTCATTCTGGCTTGTCCAGAATCTGCTTCGTCATTCTGCCTGCCCGCCAAAGCTTTAGCGTCGGCGGGAGCGGAGCGAAGAATCTCCTTTTCTGTCATTCCCGACCTGATCGGGAATCCAGTCTTAGATCCTTCATTTCGTTCAGGATGACATGATAGAACTATCCCTATCTCCCTGACTCTTCCAAATGGTACTAACACAAGTTGCCCTGGTTGAACTTTTAACCCTGCAGGTACTTCGTACGTAAACCCATCCTCATTCGGCCCTTTATAACTTGGAACTACAACCTGCGCGTACATGGCGGGTTAATCGTAAATGGTCGATTGTAAATTGTAAATGGATAATCTATGGGGTGCTTGTCACACTGCCGACAAGCCTGACACCGGGCTTGCTCTTTAGGGCGGTTATTTCTTTTATTAATTCTCTTGTTTTGTTTTCAGCAGAAACATTTCTCGCTTCTAAAGATTCCGGGATCAGAGGATCGATATATCTAATACAAAATTTTCGTTAAGCATTTTGGTTTTGATAGGCCTGGAGGAGATTTTGGAAAAGAGAGGCAACTGTTAGTGGGCCGGCGCCGCCGGGGACTGGAGAAATGTATTCAACGACCGGTTCGACTTCTTCAAAATTGACATCGCCCTTTAATTTTCCGTCAACAACAGTAGTGCCGACGTCGACGATTACTTGTCCCGGTTTAACATTTTTTTTGGTAATCAAGCCGGGGGAGCCAACTGCGGAAATTATGATGTCCGCCGCTTGGGTTGTTGCTTCAATATTTTTCGTTTGGGAATGGCAAATAGTAACCGTGGCGTTATGATTTAAAAGAGATAGAGTAGTAGGCTTACCTACTAAGGAAGATCGGCCTATCACAACAGCATTTTTACCGGATATTGGAATATTATAGTGTTCGAGCAAGGTTATTACTCCACGGGTTGTAGCGGGTATGTACCCAGACGGGTCGTTGTCTATTAATTTTTTAACATTAACGCTGTGTAGTCCGTCGACATCTTTTATCGGCACGATATTTTCCAGAATTTCGTTTTTGCCTAGTTTTGGCGGAATTGGCAGCTGGACGATGATTCCGTGGGTGTTGGCATCGGCGTTCAGGTCGTCTATTTTACCCAAGACATCTTCTTGTGTTACATCTTCCGGCAGTCGAATGTGGTCTACTAGTGCTCCAATGTTTTCTCCGAATTTTATTTTTTGATTAATGTAAGTATTGCTTTCGGGATTATCGCCGGCTTGAATGATGACAAGTTTGGGTTTGGGGTCTAGAGCCGAGAGTCGAGATTTTAGATCTTCGGCGATTTGGTCACGGATTATTTTACCATCGAGAATTGTTGCCATACGACCATTATATCGGATTCGAAGCCAGGGTACGAGAAAGCACGAGGTCTCTCCTCGTTCTAGGCCGAAAACAAGCTGGGAACGAGGAGAGACCTCGTTGTTGGAACTGCTTTCGCGAGGATGGCAGAGGGTCTCTAAGGCAAAGGAAAATCCTTGGTGAAGGCTTTGACTTCGGCGGCGATTTTGAGCAGATTTTTGTTTTTACCAATTCTGGCTTTACTCTCTTTCCAGAAAGCCGTTCTGGCTTCTTTATCGGTTGGCAGTTTTTCATCTTTAACTTCTTTCACGGCGCGCGTGATCCAGGCGGCAACCTTTTTCATATCGGCTTCTTTCATGCCGCGGGTGGTAATAGCCGGTGTGCCTAGGCGAATTCCCGAAGGGTAAAAGGGCGGTTGAGTATCAAAAGGCACACCGTTTTTGTTAACGACGATGTTGGCAACTTCTAGCGCGTATGCGGCAGTTGTGCCGTTTACTTCCTTACTGCGCAAATCGATGAGAATTAGATGGTTGTCGGTTCCGCCGCTGACCAAATCGAAACCGGCTCTGGTCAGTTCGTCTGCCAAAACCTTGGCGTTTTTAACAATTTGGATTCCATATTTCTTAAAAGCCGGTGTGGCCGCTTCTTTGAGGGCAACGGCGATGGCGGCGGTTTGGTTATCATGCGGACCTCCCTGGATGCCGGGAATAATCGCCTTGTCGATTTTTTCGGCAAGTTCCGGGTCCTTTTTCAAGCCTTTGGCGGTGACCATGATCATGGCACCTCTCGGCCCGCGAAGCGTTTTGTGGGTTGTGGTCATCACCAGGTGGGCATAGGGAACGGGACTCGGGTGGGCACCGGCGACGATGAGGCCGGTGATGTGGGAAACGTCGGCAAGCAGATAGGCTCCGACTTTGTCGGCGATTTCGCCAAAGCGCTTAAAGTCGATTTTTCGCGGGTAGGCAGTAAAGCCGCAGACGATAATTTTAGGTTTTTCGCGCATTGCCTGTTTTTCGATTGCGTCGTAATCCAGGCGGCAATCGTTGCCCAGTTCATAAAGGGTGTGTTTGAAAAATTTTCCGGTGGCAGATTGTGGTTGGCCGTGTGTCAGATGGCCGCCGAAGGCTAGCGACAGGCCCATGATTTTGTCTTTGAGAGGTTCAAGAAGGGCGACATAGATGGCTAAGTTTGCCGGCGATCCGGAATGGGGTTGAACGTTAACATACGGGACACCGAACAATTTTTTGGCTCTGTCCTGAGCGAGCATTTCGACCGAGTCGGCAACCGCATTGCCTTGGTAATAGCGTTTTTTGGGGTAGCCTTCGGAATATTTATTGATCAGTACCGTGCCCATTGCTTCCATTACGGCTTTGGACGTGTAGTTTTCGGAGGGGATCATCTCCAGAACTTCAAGCTGGCGTTTTTCCTCCAGCTCTACAAGTTTGGCAATTTGCGGATCAGTCTTTGAAAGATAAGACATTAAGTTAAAGGGGCAGCAGGCTTATTTTAACTGTTGCTTGGTCTTTGTATCAAGGGCACAATCGAGGTCTCTCCTCGTTCCCAGTCGATTTACTGCCTAGAACGAGGAGAGACCTCGTTTATTACTTTGTGTTTAGCTGCCTGAGTAGGTCTTGTGCTTCTATGTAGTCCGGCTTCAGTTTTAGTGCTTCTTTAAGATTGCTCACTGTTTTGCCCTTGTTCCCCGCCGCCGCATAAAACTTAGCGGCGGTAAAGTACGACTGCGGGTCTGTGGGTGCAAGCTTAATAAGAAGCTGAGTTAACTTTTCGCCTTCAGCTTTGTATTTGGAATTACTTGGCCCAATTAAGGTATAGGTGTTGACCAGTTTGCGGATAATCAGGAAATTGTTGGGTGCATATTTGTAGCTGTTTAGGGCAAGATTGTCGGCAAGTTTTGCATAGGTTGCCGATGTTTGGTCCGTACTTGTGGCAAAAATGGCCGCATAACTGGAAAAGTCCGAGGTAATAAAGGGGTTTTGGGTTGGGAAAACCATCAAAGAATTACCAAAAGTGCGGATCGAATCCTGGGGGGAATAGGTGCTTTTAGCCCGGTTTAATTCAGCATCGGAAAAGTAGAGCCGGAAGACAGAGACGAGCAGCCAGAGACCACAGGCGAGGATTAAAGCAACGATTCCGGCGGCTTGGAATTTGTTGAGTTTAAGGTGGATTTGTTTGAATGTGTAATTGCCAAATGTAAGTGCTAGGGCAATGAGCAGATACATTAGTGTTTGCGGGGCTACTACCGAAAATCCAAAGAGGATGACGGCCTGGTAGCCAATGACGGCCGCAAAAATGCCTCGGGCTAGCAATTTATCCGTGTCGTTTTGTATTGTCTGGGAAATGCGGTATATCGTTTTAAGTGATAAGTACAAAAGTGATAAGTACAATAGCGTACCGACGATCCCTATGTTGGCCAGGTAATTTAAAAATTCGTTGTGGGCCTTGTTATAGAAAAAATTCCACTCGGTTGTTTGATTGTGTGCCGTCGGGCGAAGCTGTTGGTAGGAATAGGCAAAGGTTTCCGGGCCGGTTCCCAGAATTGGGTTTTTTAAAAACACCTGCCAAGCGCCCAGCCAGACAATTTCTCGGATGTGGCTGGTTTCGGTGCCGCCTGCAGTTTGACTGCTGGAAATTTCTTTGATCCGGCCCAGCAGTGTTGCTCCAAAAACTATGGAGAGCACCAAAACAATTGCTCCGACAGGTAACAGAATTTTTAGGTGATTGCCGATATACTTTTTCCCCAAGAGGCCAACGAAGATAATAATCGCCAGGGCCATTCCTGCGAGTCCAGATCGGGAGTTGGTAAAAATAAAGGCCAGAAATATAGCCGCGGCGCAGGCGGCATAGATTATTTGGTTCAGTCTGTTCCGGGAGCTAATCAGAAAGGCCAGGGAAAGAGGGAACAATAGGACTAGATATGAAGCGAGCCAATTGGGCTGGCCAAGCGTGGAGAAAATTCTTAGCGTTGGTTGAAATTCCGCCTGCCAACAGCTTGAGGTTAGTTGACCGGTTAGAACCAAACAGTTCGGGTCGTAGCCAAAGTGGCTGGGAATACCCCAGAGGCTTACCACAAGCGCGGTTAAGACGCTTGAAGCTAAAAGCTTAACGACTAACGCTTTATTCAGGTTTATGAGGGCACAAACGAAAATAACAAAATAGGCAAATTGGGAAATCAGGCCGCCGTTCAGGCGGGTTGGATATCCGAATATCGAAGTGAATTGGTCGATTGAAAAAACGGTTGAGAGGGTTTGGAAGGTTAAAAACAATAAGAAGGTGTAGATAATTGCGTCTTTGGGCAAAGTGATTCTTTGATCGACAATGAACTTGATTAACGTTGCCGTTAAGACGATTGTCGATAGACAATAGACGATTAGCATTTTGGGCACTTCGAAAAGTTCTGTTGTCGAGGTGGTGTAAATTAGGGGCGTCAGGACAACTAACCCCGCGAAGCAGAGAAAAATAATTTTATCCAGCAGGCTTTTAACGTTGAGAGTCACGGGAAAATGTTAGCACAAATAAATACGTAAAGGTCGGTCCTTGCGGTTAACTCCGCAAGGACCGACCTTGTTTTTACTGTGGTTGTTTACAGATCCTATTGTTTGTATACTCACAAACGCTTCCATGATTGGGTCAATAAACTTTATTCTGAGCAAAAAAACCACGGGATTCATCCCTTGGCTGAAGCGAATTTTGAGCGAGGATCAGAGAACCACGGCCTTTAGGCCGTGGGAATCTATTCTCGGTAAATTTTCCTACGATTTAGGTATAGATTTGGGAACAGCCAATACTTTAATTCACGTTAAAAATAAGGGTGTGGTTATTCGTGAACCCAGCATTGTTGCCCAACACAAAAAAAGCAAAAAGATTGTGGCCATAGGCATTGAGGCCAAACGAATGCTGGGGCGTACACCGCGCAACATTGAGGCTGTTCGGCCTTTGAGAGATGGAGTTGTGGCTGATTACGATACGACGTTGGCAATGCTTTCCTATTTTGTCAAAAAAGTCCACGAAAAACCCGGCCGGGGAATGACTATCGCCAGACCCAGAATGGTCATCGGTGTTCCAACTCAAATCAGCAACGTGGAGCGCCGGGCGGTAATTATGGCGGCTCGGGAGTCCGGTGCACGGGAAGTCGTTTTGGTAGACGAAGCACTCGTTGCCGCGATTGGGGCAGGCTTACCCGTGATGGAACCGGTTGGTTCGATGATTGTGGACATTGGCGGGGGAACCTCGGACATTGCCGTTATTTCTTTGGGCGGTATGGTTGCGGGGCGTTCACTTAAAGTGGCCGGCGATGCCATGGACCGGGAAATTGTCAATTATGTGCGCAGTCGTTGGGGGCTTTTGGTTGGCGAAAAAACGGCCGAGGAAGTCAAGCTGGCTTTGGGTAGTGCCTACCCAATGACCATCGAAAAGGAAATGGTGATTAGGGGGCGTGATTTGGAAAAAGGTTTGCCGCGTTCTGTCAAAATAACATCCGGCCAGATTCGTGAGGCTTTGTCTGCACCGGTGGGCGCGATTGTGGCTTCGATTCGTGAAGTACTATCCGACACTCCGCCGGAGTTGACGGCCGACATTGCCGAGCGGGGCATTGTGCTTTGTGGCGGCGGTTCAGCTTTGGAGGGTTTAGCCAAATTGATTACCCAGGAAACAAAAATGCCGGTGACGCTGGCCCAGGAGCCGCTTTCTTGTGTTGTTAAAGGTTGCGCAATGCTTGTGGCTAATCCCGATTTAATTAAAAAAATGGTAGTTACCCGCCGTGCCTAGGAAAAGAAATTTTAAAATTGTCGGATTCAGCGATGGCATAACTCACGAAAGAGTTGGCAAAAAACGCTTTTCTTCCTTTGGTGGTCCTATGGGCGGGGAATCCAAAACACGCGAGCTGAGGTTTTTTAAGTTTTTGGCTGTTTTGATTGTCGGGATTTTTGTTCTGCGCCTGTTTTTCCTGACGGTGGTGCAAGGTGCCCAAAATAGGACTTTGGCAGAAGGCAATAGAATTCGGTTGGTGCCCATCGAGGCTGTACGCGGCAAAATTTACGACAGGCATGGTCAGGTAATGGCTTCTTCCGAGCGTGAATATATTCTGATAAAAGACGGCCATGAGAGTAAAATAACTAAAGATCAGGTAAAAGAATTGGAAAGGCAGGGCTTGGCTTCGGAAAACTTTGAGGGAAGTCTTGGCAAAATAACAGTAAGGGTTTCGCGTAATTTTACGATGGGCGAAAAAGCGGCTCATGTGTTGGGATACGTTTCTGCGGCCAATCCGGCCGATCTTAAGGCCAATTCCCAGGTTACCAATTTAGATTCAGTTGGCCGTTTGGGTGTAGAGGCGACCTACGACAATTTTCTCAGGGGTGTCAACGGCCGGGACTTGATAGAGGTAGACGCCATTGGCCACAAGGTTTCTATTTTGGGTCAACAAGCGAGTGTGGCTGGCGGGGATCTCAAGCTGACAGTCGACAAAGACCTGCAGGCGGTTGTTTACGATGCTTTAAAAAAACAGGCTGATAAAATTGGTTCCCACCGCGGTGCGGCCATTGTTCAGGATCCAAATACCGGTGAAGTGTTAGCGCTTGTTTCGTATCCAGGGTTTGATCCCGGGAATATCGCGGGGTCGATTACCAACGCCGACAAGCAGAGCTTTTTTTCAAATAAGCCATATTTGGACCGAGCTATTGCCGGTATATATCCCCCGGGATCGGTGTTTAAGCCGGTTTCGGCTTTGGCCGGCTTAGCTTCCGGCAAAATAACCAAAGACACCGAATTTGAAGATGTCGGGGAATTTTATTTAGGTGATATCCGTTTTGTGAATTGGTATTTTTTAAGTAATGGCGGAAAAGACGGTGTGTTGAAACTGGATCGGGCGATTGCCCGTTCCAACGACATTTTTTTCTATCGCTTGGCCCAGACGATTGGGGTGGATTCCATAAAGAAAATGGCTGTGAAGCTGGGATTCGGGCAAAAAACCGGGATTGATTTACCTGGGGAGCAGTTTGGATTGGTGCCGGACGGTGTTTGGAAAGAGGCGACTTTTAAAGAGCCTTGGTATCCCGGTGACACCATGCATTTAGGTATCGGACAGGGCTTTATGCTGGTGACGCCCATGCAGATTTCGCAAATGGTTTCGTTTATAGCTAGCGGTAAATTAATGCGCCCATATTTGGTGGCGGGTATATTGACAAACAACCGGATTGTTAATATTGGTCCCAAGGTTGTTGCCGAAAATCTCGCTGGCTACAAAGATCTGGAACTGGTTCGTAGCGGGATGAAAATGGCGTGTAAAACCGGCGGCACAGGCTGGCCGTTTTTTGAAGCGAAATATGTTGTCGGTTGTAAGACGGGAACCGCCGAGCGCGCGGAGGGAAACCCAAATGCTTGGTTTACCGCCTTTGCGCCTTTTGACAAACCGCGGGTTACCGTGACGGTGATAATCGAAGACGGCGGCGAAGGGTCGACGGTTGCCGGTCCGGTCGCCAAAGAGATTTTGGATTGGTGGTTTACCCACAAAACCGGCTGACGAGGTCTCTCCTTGTTCCCGGCTGATTGACTGCCTGGAACGAGGAGAGACCTCGTTGTATTTGACTACTTTTGTGTTTTAGTCCACAATATTGGAAGTAAGGCTGCTGAAAGCAGCTTTTTACATGCCAAAACTTACCTTACCCAAAGAACTGATCATAAAACTCCATAAGTACGTAGATTTGCGTTACGGCGAAAACCCGCACCAAAAAAGCGCCTTTTATCTGGAAGACCCCAAAAACCCCGGCTACGAACTTTTATCCGGCATCCCGCTTTCCCATAACAATCTTGGCGATGCTAATCACGCCTGGCGCCTGGTTTGTGATTTCCAAAAGCCAACGGTAGCGATTATCAAGCATGGTAACCCGAGCGGGATTGCCAGCCGCAATAATCTAAGCCACGCTTTCAACCACGCTTACAATGCGGACAATGTCAGCGCCTTTGGGGGGATCATTGCCGTCAATGAACCGCCGACTCTGGAGATGATCGAAAAAATGAAAGGGATCTTTTTCGAGCTTTTGGTTGCCCCGGACTATTCACCGGAGGTTTTGGAAAGGCTTAAAAAACGCAGTGCCAAGATGCGGGTGGTCAAAGCGCAAAGGCCGCCGGGGCTTTTGGAATTTACCCGGGTTTTTAACGGTTACCTGATCCAGACTCCGGATGACATAAAAGAGTCAAAGGCAAAGTGGAAAGTGGTCAGCGGACGCGTTGGCAGTGAGCAAACTTGGGCCGATTTGGAATTTACCTGGACGGTTGTCAAACACGTCAAAAGCAACGCGATTGTCATTGCCAAAAACGAAAGCCTGCTTGGGATGGGCACGGGTCAGCCCAACCGCGTCAATTCCGTCAAACTGGCCATGAACCAGGCCAAGGAAAGAACCAGAGGCGCAGTTTTGGCGTCCGATGCTTTTTTCCCCTTTCCGGATAATATCGAGCTGGCAGCCAAGGCGGGGATTTCGGTGATCATTCAGCCGGGTGGATCAATCCACGATGACGATGTGATCGCCGCTGCCAAAAAGCATAAGATGACCATGGTGTTTACAGGTGTACGCCACTTTAAACACTAGCCTCTCTCCTGTCATCCTGAGCGTAGCGAAGGATCTTATTGAATAGATTCTTCATTTCATTCAGAATGACAGTAACATGGCCTCAGGGTTTATCCCTGAGCCCTCGAAGGGTTAAACCCTGTACTAAGATGGATAGAATAAGGATCTACACTGTTTTTATCGCTGTTTTTGACAAGAAGGTTCTGGAGAAGCTTGTGCCTGTTCTTGCGGAGTTCAAAATCAAAGCATTTGGCACGGCCGGCACGGTCCGGTTTTTGGAGTCTCAAGGTATTGACGCCCAAAGCGTCGTTGAGGGTTTTGATTACGACGGCCGGGTTAAAAGCATCAGCCGCAAAAGTTTTGTGGCCATCTTGGCGGACAAAAACAAGTCGGAACACATGGCAGAGTTGAAAAAAGAAAATGTAGATCCAATCGATGCCGTGATTGTCGATTTATACAAACCGGACCCGGACAATTTTCCGGAAACCATGGATATCGGCGGCCAGGCACTAATTCGAGCGGCAATTAAAAACTGGGAAAATGTGGTTGTCGCTTTCGATCAAGAGAGCATCAACAAGCTGGCGGAGGAGCTCAAAAAGCACAACGGTGAAACGCCGCTGAGTTTTAGGAAAAACTTAGCCAAATCCGCGGCTATTCACATAGCCCAGCGCACAAAACTCGAATCCGATTATTTCGCAGACTTATAACCCTAAACGAGGTAGACTTGTGATCGAGGTTGATTCTTGCAAGGCTCATCTGAGTGCAAGAATCTTCCTCGATCTTAACACTAGGTGCTAAAATCTCTCCATGAACAACGATCTTCCATATCTGGTAGCGACTTCGGCGATCCCCGGTGTTGGCACTGCCACATTTAATTATCTTTTAAAACACTTTAAAACTCTTAAAAAATTCTGGGAGGCGGACCGGGAGGAGATTAACAAATCCAAATTGGACTCACGGACAAGGCAGTCGGTATTGGAGTTTAGAGCCAAAGTCGATCCCAAGGTTTACCTCGAAACGGTGTATGGGCGGGGAATTAAAGTCTACTCGGTTGATGATCGTGATTATCCCCAGAATCTTCGGAGAATCTCCGATGCCCCGCCGGTTTTATATGTCAAAGGCCAAATTTTAACCCAAGACGATTTGGCTATAGGTGTGGTTGGAGCCCGATATGCTACTGTTTATGGTCGACAGGTCACAGAAAAGCTTGTTGCCGATTTGGTTGCCCGGGGCTTAACAATCGTTTCCGGGATGGCGCGGGGCATAGACAGTTTTGCTCACAAAGCGGCCTTGGAGGCGGGCGGCCGTACAATTGCCGTATTGGGAAGCGGAGTTGATCTAATTTATCCGCCGGAAAACAAAGGTCTCTACGAAGCGATTATCAAAAACGGCGCCGTTGTTTCCGAATTTCCTTTGGGTTTTCCATCGGTGCCTTCGAATTTCCCGGCCAGAAACAGAATAATTAGCGGGCTGAGCTTGGGAGTTTTGGTGACAGAAGCGGCAATTGATTCCGGGTCGCTGATTACTGCCGGCCAAGCGGCCGAACAGGGTCGGGAGGTTTTTGCGGTGCCGGGACCAATTAATTCCAAAATGAGCGCAGGAGTCAATAAGCTTTTAAAGGAAGGTGTGCACCCGGTGACAGAGGTTTTGGATGTGTTGGAGGTATTGAGGGTGGAGACGCTAAAGCGACAAATCAAAGTCAAAGTCGAAAGTCAAAGTGATAGTAATAAAAGTAAATCGGAAACCGCCATTTTAAAATCTTTGGATGGGGGAACAAAACATGTAGACAAGATCGTAAGCGACACGGGACTGGCGATAGACAAAGTAACTGCCGCTCTTTCGATGATGGAATTGCGGGGACTAATCAAAAACTACGGCAGCGGAGTTTGGGGAACCTAGCGGATTTTACTGCCGGCGGGGACATCTTTATCTGGGTGGAGTAGGACGGCAGAATCGTCTGCTTCGGCGGCCAAGATCATGCCTTGAGACTCGACCCCTTTAAAGGTTCGAGGTTCCAGATTCATCAAAACCGGTACTTGCTTGCCCACCAAATCTTCCGGTTTGTACCAATCGGCAATGCCCGAAACCACTTGGCGCTTTTCTTCACCAAGATCAATTTCCAGCTTCAAAAGCTTGTCGGCATCTTCGACTTTTTCGGCAGAAATAATTGTTCCGATGCGGATGTCGAGTTTGGCGAAATCGTCGAAAGTAATCATAGGATAAGGGTAGCAAAAGTTTCAAAATCAGCAAAGGTAGCAAAAAACTTTTTAGACAAGGTCTCTCCCTGCAAGGGTCTCTGACTGCAGGGTGAGACCTTGTCTGTGGGTATAAACTTAATTGATTTGACTTTGGAAAATAGTGAGTGCTACCTTTAACTTGTGAGCAAGTATTTGATTGGTGCGGTTGCGGCAATAGCTATTATTGCCGCGTTGGCCGGGGCGTATTTTTTGGGAAAAGGCCGAATATCTGTGCCGGCGGTTTCTCCGACACCGCAAGCGACAACAGTTACACAGACAACGGGCGGGGATGCAACCCCGACCCCGGCTACTGTTGGCTCCAAAGACGATTTTGTAAACCCCAGTGCCACGATTGCCCAGATAGAATCTTCAGTTTCCAGCAAAAATTATCAGGCACTGGAAGCTTATATGGCAAGTTCGGTAGACGTGATACTTTATGCTTCCGAATGTTGCGGTCCAAGTTCAGCCCTTCAAGCAACCCAGCAACTGGATTACCTTAACTCTGCAACACCTCCCTGGAATTTTAATGATAACAACCCGATTGTCGCCCAGCTTCGGGCCAAATCGGACTTTTTCAAAAATGCGACTGTTATCGGAACGTCTGCGAATTCTTACGCAGTTGGGTTTACGCTAAACGCTGAGAATAAGATCTCGGCCATCGCCCTCGTTGCAGACTATAAATTAATAACGCAGTAAGGAAGCAACGTTGGTTCTTCTTCTGGGACTAAATTAACTTAATTAACTCAATTAACTTTATTACTTTCCGCGATTATTCTCTCGATTTGCCTCAAATCTCCCAGTAAATAATCCGGTTTGGCGGCTTTTAGTCTGCTTGTGGTGTTATATCCATGTGTCAAAGCTACGGAGATTGCGCCAAGTTCGTAAGCAATTTCGATTTCTTCAACTGTGTCGCCGATAATCAAAACGTCCTTATGGTTTATTTTTTTAGAATCCAGATAAGCTTTGAGCTTTTCGCCTTTGCTTTTTTTTAAAATCAATTCGTTTGTGCGGGTATTACCAATAAGCGTGTCGAAATAGTGCTCGATTTTAAGACGTTTAAGATGGTCTGTTATTCTCTCCGCTATATGGTTGCTAAAAATAATTGCCGGGACGTTGTTTTTCTTTAGCCACTTAAACAAGTCTCTTGCTCCGGCTCGAGTCCTGGCTTTGGCTGCGCGTGCTTCGTAGGTTTTATGGAATGCTTCTTCACTTGCTTCGAACCGCTTTTTGGGAATGTTCATATCAACGCCAATTTTGGAGTAAAACTTAACGAGAGGTATTTCAAAAGTTTCCCGGAATTTGCGCATGCTTATTGGCTTGTATCCCAAACTAATAAGTGCGGCATCGTCACCGACCAAGCAGGCAACCGTGTCAGAAAGAATCGTACCGTTCCAATCAAAAGCGACAAGCTTAATCATAAAAGTTGAGTTTGATTCTCACTCGCCTTGCTTCGTTGGCACTGGTTGGCTAGTGGGAACTTTTTTAAAGCAGCTTCTGCTTCCCATATTTAACGAAGATTGTCGCTTTTGCGATCCTGGGGAGGTTTTAGTTTCTCTTCGAGGACAGTCTTTTCAACTTCTAGTTTATCAATTTTTTCTTCAAGTTCTTTTGCCGCTCTATTTAATTTTTTAAGGTCATTATCTTTTCCAAAAATCGTTAGCTTTGATTGGATTAGTTTTATGACATTGGTTCCACTTGCAAGCAGTACACCAAAAATTATGGAAGTAAACACCACATAAAACATAGGAATATTAGCTAATGTCGTTGCTCCAAGATACAAAGTAGCTTGGCTTGCATCAATAGTAAAAATAAACGAAAACAGAAACGCGAAAATGATAGTCAAAACGAAAGTTAACATAGCTGATTGATTATATCAGAATGAAATATATTGTAGATATGTGGGAACTTTTTATTTTTAAGCAGCTAAAACTGGAAGGTTTTTTGATTCAGCTATAGGTAAAGTAAATTCTCGGTAGTGGGAAGTTGTACCATTAGCATTCACAATCCCGGTAAACCTTACCCATTTCTGGTTTAGCAGTTGTGAAAGTTTCTTCCTCTCTCTAACCGTAATGCGATCACCAACATTGAGGGGAAACTCGAAAGTTTCACCCCTCCTAACCCAATCACCAAGATAAACAACTTCTTTTTTCCTGTCACCATTGAGACCTTGTCCTAACGGTAAATTTGTCAAAAAATCTTCTCTTTTCCAAAATGGCTCTGCACCGACAGCCTGGATATTCCAATCATAATCAATAATGGCAAACCCGAGAGAGTAAATATCCTCTTTGGGCTCACCGTCAATACCCATTCCTCTTCGCACACCATGGATAGGCAAAAGCCTTAAATTTTCATCAATATCTATTGGCCTGGCAACTGTTCCAACCTTCTTTTCCATCCACCCAACTTGAGAGTAATTTGAAAAATCAATTTCTTTAATAAGCGCAAGTTTATTCTCCGCCGTAGGTTTCACCAAGAGATGAAAGGAGTGACTTTTTGATTCCGGCCGGTAAATCAATTTGTCTTCAATTGGTATTATGTTTTTCCCTATTTCATCAAACACGGTCGTTGTGCCTATCTGCAGGTCGCCATTTACCAAAGATATTTCTACCAAAGCCGGGTGTGGAACAAATTTATTTTTCTCTCTTCTGACAGCCGTAAGACCCAGTGATGCTCTTTGCTCACCTTGACTGTTAAGATCCCAAATGCGGGGGTCTTCCCAATTAAAAACATCTTTATCGCTTGTACCTACCGGAAGGTTTAAATCGGCAAGTCTTATAAATTTTCCTTCCCCTGTTTCTCTCACAACAACCAAGACATTTGCATCAGGTACATCTTCCTGTATAGACGGAATATGAACTGCCCTTGATATCACAAAATTACCGAAAAAGGCAGAATTAAAAACTGCCCAATGCGGATCCAGCTGGGGGGCTTTATCTTTGTGGGCTAGATAACTAAACACTACTTCGTCAGGCGGTGATAGGCGTGTTAAAGGTACTACGTCTTTTTCTAACAATGGTCCGGTTTCGGGTTTATAATCGGCTTGCGACATAAAAGGTTTTTCCGGTTCTTTTGGCATTTTACGGCTTACACTCTATGTAGGCTCTTTTTATGTCTAAATGTCAAGCGTGGAGGGTTAAGTTTTACAACGTTACATGAGAACTTGAGCTGGCTCTGGCGATTTTAGTCCAGAATGTTTTGTAGCAGTCCAGGTCCTTCGCGAGTGATATTTTTAACAATAAGAACGGATCTCTCAGCCATGTTGAGCCGATTATATCAGAGGTCTCGATAAGTCGGCCGACAAGGTCTCTCCCTGCAAGGCTCACTGAGTGCAGGGTGAGACCTTGTTTCGGAATGCACGCTACTGATATTTTTGTGACTCCTTGATTTGGAAATTACGTAATTTCCAAATCAAATAATTGACAAGTATGTTAAGTTAAAAGACAGGACCTACAGGGTAGCAAAAGTTTCAAAGGTCTCAGATGTATCAAATGTATGAGGGAGCCAAAAGGTTATCAAAAGCTGATTGTTTGGCAGAGAGCAAAAGATCTGGTGGTTTTGGTTTACAAAATAACTGACGGTTTCCCGAGGAGTGAGGAGTTTGGTTTAAAATCGCAAATGCGCAGAGCGGCTATTTCGATAATGTCGCAAATAGCGGAAGGTTATTCGAGAAAGTCTATTAAGGACAAGAAGCATTTTGTTGAAATTGCAATAGGCTCATTGCTCGAGTTAGAATCTGATGCCATTGTTTCCTTTGAACTAAAATTTATCGAGGAGAACAATTACGAACTTTTTGACGCAAAAAGAGGAGAAGTTGGCTACTTGATAGATCGTTATTACAAAAGCTTTTAGTATAACCCTTTGAAACCTCTGAAACTTTTGAAACATTTGAAACTTTTAATATGAAGAATTTAGTAATTGTTGAAAGTCCGACCAAAGCCCGCACCTTGTCTCAGTACCTGGGTGCTGATTATCGCATCGTTGCGTCCATGGGCCATATGCGCGATCTGCCGCGCGGAGAATTCGGAGTCGATACCGAAAAGAACTTTGAGCAAAAATACGTTATTCCTAAGGAGAAAATCAAAAGCGTTAACGCGTTGGTCAAAGAAGCGGATACTGCCGAAAATCTTTGGATGGCGACCGACCCGGATCGTGAAGGCGAAGCCATTGCTTGGAATATTGTGAAGGTTATTGAGGAAAAGGGAAAAGTTAAGAGCAAAAAGTATCAGCGGGTTGCCTTTCATGAAATCACCAAAGATGCAATTCTGGATGCTTTCAAACATCCCAGCAAGATCGATGAAAATTTAGTAGAGGCTCAGCAGGCACGCAGGATTCTGGATCGTTTGGTGGGTTACAAACTATCGCCCATTTTGTGGAAGAAAGTTAAAAGTGGGCTTTCGGCTGGTCGGGTGCAATCGGTTGCATTGCGCTTAGTAGTCGACCGCGAGCGTGAAGTATTGGCATTTAAGCCGGAAGAGTATTGGACGATAGAAGTTAGTCTCCAGAGAGCAGGTATCAAAGACCAGGAGTTTGTGGCGACACTTAACCGGATTGGTGATAAAAAGGCGGAAGTAAAAAATAAAGCAGAGTCTGACAAAGTCGTTGCTGATCTGGAAGGTGCAAAGTACAAGGTCCAGGAAGTTAAAAGTCACGATGCCAAAAAATATCCAAATCCGCCATTTACAACTTCCACCTTGCAGCAGATAGCCGCGGCCAGGCTTGGTTATGCACCGAAGCGCACCATGCAGTTGGCGCAGGGCTTGTATGAACGCGGGCTGATTACTTATATGAGGACCGATTCCGTGAACCTTTCTCCGCAGGCCGTCACGGCAATTCGTAAGCTTATAGAGAAAGAATATGGCAAACAATACTTGCCGGTTGTGCCGAGGCATTACAAAGCCAAATCTCGTTTGGCCCAAGAAGCGCATGAAGCCATCCGTCCGACCAATGTGAGCGTGATGGCCGACGATTCCAAGATTGATCCCGATTACAAAAAACTTTACGAGCTTATTTGGCGCCGCGCTATAGTTTGCCAAATGGCCGAAGCGGTGGTGGCGGAAACGACGGTGGACGTTTTGGCTACCCCCGTTGGTTATTCCGAAACCACTACCCCTGTCATCCTGAGCCCTTCAACTCGTCATCCTGAGCGCAGCGAAGGATCTTATTCGTTCAGGGTAAACTCCGCGAAGGATCTCAAAACAGGAGATTCTTCGTCTGCGACTCAGAATGACAATGGTAGTTACCTACTACGTGCCACTGGCCAGAAGGTTAAGTTCGATGGCTGGTACCGGGTTTACGGCAAGGCTCCAATTAAGGAACAGGAATTGCCGGAGTTGGCCGCAGAAGACGGTTTGGAGAAGTTAAAAATCACTCCGACCCAGAAATTTACAGAACCGCCGCCCCGTTACACGGAAGCGACGCTTATCAGGGATTTGGAAAAAAATGACATTGGCAGGCCGTCAACCTTTGCGCCGACCATTTCGACACTTTACGAAAGGGCCTACATAGAGAAGCTGGAGGACAAAAAGATTGGTCCAACCCCAATAGGTACAAGGACTCTCGACTTTTTGGTCAAGCATTTTCCCAATATCGTAGATCTTAAGTTCACGGCCAATATGGAAGGGGATCTGGACGAAATTGCCCAAGGTAACAAAAAGATGGTGCCGGTACTTTCGGAATTTTGGAAGCCTTTCGAAAAACAGATGGAGGGTGTCATGGAAACGGCAGAACAAACAAAGGTCGTGGCCGAAGAAACCGGCGAAGTTTGCGACAAATGCGGTAAGCCGATGGTGATCCGCTACGGCCGTTTTGGAAAGTTTAGTGCTTGTTCCGGTTTCCCGGATTGTAAAAATGTGAAATCAATGGCCGCACCAACGGGCATTATTTGCCCCGATGACGGGGGGGAAGTTGTTATCAAAAGGACCAAGCGCGGCCGTAGTTTCTGGGGCTGTGCCAATTATCCGAAATGTAAATACGCTTCCTGGACTGATCCGGCTAAGCCAAAGGCCGAAGAGGCCAAGACCTAAAGGGGCTTCACAATAGTCTCAATTTAAGCTAAGATTCTCAGTAACAATCTGCCCCAAACCGTGTCATTCTGAATGAAATGAAGAATCTAATAGAGATCCTTCGCTACGCTCAGGATGACATTAAGAACAATGCCTACAAAATTATCTCCTGCAAAAGCCGCAGAAAAAGTGATGGTTGTTGCTCGTGAAGACATCTTCAAAGATGGTACGTGGCACGGCTTAAAGACCGACGACATTGCTAGGCTAGTTAGGATCATCAACACCAAACACCGGTTTATGGCCCGTGGCGACGTTGAAGACGACCCCAAATGGCAGCAGATAATTCCCTATATGTATTTTCAGTCTGAAGGCCGTTTCTTTTTGATGCAGCGCAATGCCGGGCATACTGATAAAAGACTTGCGAGTAATTTTTCCCTAGGTATTGGTGGTCACATAAACAAAAAAGATATTAAGACTGATAATATCACTTCTTGGGCCAGAAGAGAATTCGAAGAAGAGGCCGATTATAAGGGGAAAATGAAGACTACTTTTGTGGGCTTACTTAATGACGATACCAACGATGTCGGCCGGGTTCATTTGGGTTTGGTTATTAAGATTGAAGGCGCGAGTGACGAAATTAAGGTGCGCGACGAACACCAGTCCGGAGCCATGGTAACTTTTGACCAATTGGGCAAAAGCTACAAGCAGATGGAAACTTGGAGCCGGATTATTTATGATTACCTGGTGAAGAAAAGAACAAATTCCAAAGACGAGGTCTCTCCTCGCAAGGGTCTCCTGACTGCGAGGAGAGACCTCGTGTCTGTCACCGGCATTTTGCCGGACTGGGTGATTGCTCAATACATCGAAGAAGGTTTAATCAGTATCGATCCGCTTGTTCCTGGCTGGAAAGATAATATTGACCAGGTTTCTATCGATTTTCATTTGGGTAGGAATCTTAAGCTTTTCAAAAGCGGCGGTTACCGGTTTGTAGATACCCGCAAAGGTTTACCGGCGGACGCGATGGAAGAGATAAAACTTAACGATGGGGATCCATTTATTTTGGAACCGGGTGCGTTTGCTATTGCCTCGACAGAAGAAGTTTTAAAGCTGCCAAAAGATGTTTTGGGAAGATTGGAAGGTAAGAGTTCGCTAGCTAGACTGGGGATTCTTGTTCACTCGACAGCGGCTCGGTTTGACCCCGGCTGGAACGGCGCACCGGTTCTGGAACTTGGCAACTTGGGACCAAAGCCGGCGATACTTTATTGCGGCATGCCCATTTGCGCCTTCACTTTTGAAAAACTTTCGGCACCGGTAAAGATGGGTTACGAAGGCAGCCGGTCCGACCGCTATTCAGGCTCGCGCGATGCTGTCGTTTCCAAAATCCACGAAGCAACAAAATCAGGGAAGACGCACAGGTAAAAAATTCGAAATACGAATTTCTAAACTCGAAACAAATAATAAATGTTCAAAATACAAAAATTCAAACAGTTTAGAATTTAGAAAATTATTATTTCTAATTTGTTTCGGATTTCGTGTTTCGAATTTCGAATTTATGAATAAGGGCAAACTAATTGTTATCGAAGGGTCCGATGGTTCTGGTAAAACTACCCAGGCCAAGCTCCTATTGGATTACCTCCAAAGTAAAAAGATTGCCAGTGCTTATATTTCATTTCCCAGGTACGAAGCTTCTGTATGGGGCAAAATGATCCGGCGTTTTTTGAATGGTGAGTTTGGGCAATTAGATCCTTATTTTGCTTCGATGCTTTATGCCGGGGACAGGCTTACGGCCGCACCAAAAATCAGAAAATGGCTAGATGAGGGTAAGGTTGTTGTCTGCAACAGGTATGTTGCTTCTAACGCCGGTCATATGGCGGCAAAGTTCAAAAGTCAAAGTGAAAAGTCAAAGTATATTGCTTGGTTGGAACAATTGGAATATGAGGAAAACGGCATTCCTAAAGAGGATGCGGTAGTGTTGTTGGAAGTAGATGCTGCAACATCCAGGGTTTTGATGAAAAACAGGAAGCTGGATATTCACGAGAAGGATTTGAAATATCAGGAAGAAGTTCACAAAGTTTACGATGTGTTAGCCAAGAAAAAGGGTAACTGGATAAAGGTGGACTGCACTAAAAACGGGGGGATTCTGCCGCCTTTGGAAATCCATAACAAAGTTGCCGAAATGCTAAAAATCAAAGGATATGTTGGATAGAGCAAGCTATCTTATTGCGGAAGCAGCAACCAGAGCAGAAGATACCCAACTGTTTGTATTGCCCCATCAAATAGATGATTTTGCGGCAGGTATTGCGGATGCTGTTGACGCACCTTGGACTAAAAAGGCTTTTTATGAATTTCTTTGGAGAATACCGGACTGCAACTATCCATTTGTTGCTGTTGGGGTTAGGCCACATATTGGGGAGTCGTGGCAAGCGGAACATTTTAGATTTAATCCATGTTCCGATGTCGTACTTCTTGGAGTTAGAGGTGCACACAACGGTTATGCGGGTGAGGAGGTCTATGACACGGCTGTTTTTAGACTCATGGAAAATTTGAAATGGACGGGAATTGGTAAACCGGTGAGAGTCAAAGATGTGATTAAAGGCATGATTAATGGTGGGACGTCAGAAGAGTTAGATATGCATCTTATACCCAAAATGAGGTCGGGAGTATCTGGTTATAATCTGCCGCCGCTTTCGGCATTTTTTGCCGCAAGAGTGCTTGCAGGATGAAGACTAGCAAAGATCAATTTTGTGTTTAAATATGGCGCCAGATCGAATTTTAGACCGTCTGCCCGACGAGGTGATTCAGGTTGGTTTTGCTGAATTTACTATTCCAACTGAGGTGGAGGAGATGGCTGAATTTGTAAGCGGTATTTTGGGTGCCGGGTGGATTAAAAGAGATTGGCATCGATTTTTGACTGCTATTACAGATTTGAGACCCGATTTGCTTTTTGTGAGGGTTCGACCCACGTCAGACGCTGACAGGGGCGAATTCTTTGATCGTAATCCAAGCTACGTTGTGAGTATTGATGCTGTTGGGGTAACGGATGACCAGACTAATACGCTTAGCTGTTTGAGGCATTTGACAAACAAGCTTAAGTCGGATTTATACTTTGCTACCCTTGGAAAGCCGTTTTTGGCTGTTAGTGTAAAAAGTGATTTTGTAGATGCTGAAGCGTTTGAAAGGAAAATGGAGGGTTACCAAGCTTTTAAACAGAGACTTGGCTTGCCGGAGGTTACTTGCGCAATAGCTAGGGTTTTGGGAGACAGGTTATGAATATTTTTGCCGAAAAATTTAGCAAAGAAGAGGCTTGGTACATTGAGCCGTTTTTTACGAATTTAGACCGTAACATTTTTGCGGCTAAGTATTTACCTAGCGAAGTGTTGGGTGCTTTGGCTTCCCGCTATAGTCGATCGACAAAGGGTGTGAGACGTTTATTTTACGACGAGTACATAAAACCGATCCTGGAGCCGAATTTAGAAGGTGCGGACAAGAAGTCAATAAAAGAAGCCGGGACGATGAAACGGGAACTTGTTAACTTTGTCGATTATCTCCATAACAACGGCGGTTTCGAAGCCGTAGTGAACAGTAAAAGAGCCCGCGACTTTTTCCAAAAATGGCTGGCGGCCTACGGAGACGACTCCATTGCACAGCTGGCAGGCGCCCACATATTTTTGGAAAACGTTAGTAATATTGCCACTCAAATCCTAGAGGATTTTCGGATCGGGTTTGCGCCTTTGGAAAAATCGACGCGCTATGTTGCCTTTAATCAAAAAGTTAACGGTAAGTATTTATATTATGTTGATCCAGATTTGGCTAAATCTACTTTTGGAAAAGAGTACGTTAGCGTTATGAGTATGCTGTTTAAAAACTACAGCGATTCCATAGGGCCGCTTTCAAAATACTTGCGTAAAGTTTTTAAACAGGAGAAAGATCAGAGCGACCGTGCTTACCAATCGACGCTAAACGCCAAAGCTTACGATGTGTTGCGCTATTACTTGCCGGCGGCGACTTTGACCAATGTGGGCTTTTTTGGTGTTGGACAGGCATTTGAATATGTGATTACTAAGTGCTACGCCAGCCCGATTGCCGAAATTCGCCAAATTGCCCGTGCCATGCAAACGGAGCTTTCCAAAGTTATTCCTTCAATGGTCGACCGCGCCAGCAGTCCCCGCGGCAAGGTTTACCAAAAGTATGTCTCCAAGACTGAGCGAGACTTGGAGAGGTTGGCCCACGAGGTCTCTCCTCGCAAGGGTCTCCTGACTGCGAGGAGAGACCTCGTTTCTAGCGTCGACCTTGTCGAATGGGACGCCGATGCCGAAGACCGGATTGTGGCCAGCATTCTTTACAAATATTCGGCCGATGGGTACAGAAGTACAAAGGACAAAGTCCAAGAGATGAGTGCTAAACAAAAGCTGTTGGTGATCAAGTTGGCTGTTAAGGGACGCCAGGTGCGTCAGCATCGTCTTATCCGTGCTTTCGAAAATACCTATTACAAATTCGATATCGTGGCCAATTTTGGGGCTTACCGCGATTTGCATCGACACAGGATGTTGACCCAAGAAAGGCAAAGGTTCACAACGGAGTTAGGTTTTGATGTGCCGCCGGATCTGGTTGCCGCCAAGTTGGAAAAGCCGTATATTAGCGCTGCCGGCAAGATCGACAAGCTATACCGCAGAATCAAAAAGAAATATCCGGATCAAGCTCAATATTTGGTGATGATGGGTAATTTGACCCGCTGGTATCAATATGAAAATCTCAGGGAGCTTGGTTGGGAAGCGGAATTGCGGACCGGCCCGCAGGGCCATCCGGATTACCGCCGGGTTGAACATGACAAGGTCCGTGCAGTAAAATCCGTTCATCCGAGCCTGGTCGAGGCCTTGAAGTTTGTAGATTTTAAGGAATATAGTTTGGCTCGGCGTGAAAGCGAAAAGAAAATTGATCGTAAATTGGGAATCAAATAGTTATTAGCGATTAGCTACTGGAGGTTGGCAGTCACAAGAAACTAACCTCTAAGCTCTAATACCTAACAACTAACCAAAAAGGAGGTGAATTAAATGTCATTTTTAGATAAATTGAGAGGTAATGGTGGTGCTGAAAGAGGCAGCGCACCGACAGGTGCAGCTGAATTCAAAGCACCTCAATCAGGACTAACTCCTGCCCTTGGAAGTGCAACAGTTGGGCCCGACGCTGCCTTGTCGATAACAACGGAGCCGGCGGTTAATGGGGATAAAAGAAAGCCAACTACGTTGATACTGCCTGGTTTGGGAGAAATCACTCTCACAGCAGATCAAGGTGATTTTTTGAAAGGACAAATAGAAGGTGTGGGTGGAAATCTTGCTGCCCGTAAGGGGTTTGCGGATTTGCCGGACGCTTTGAGGCAGAGCGGATTGCCTGATAGCCATGTACTGGGTTTTAGGTCATATATTTTTGATCAGAGAAAAGAGTACGAAAAAAAGCGACTTCATTGAGATAGGGCAGTGGCGATGTCTTTTTCGAGTTCTAGTAAGGATAAACTTTGTTTTCCAGACTAGGCTGTCTTTGACTTTAAATTAAGATTTTGGTAAATTATGCCTCGGGTAGATAAAAATCTGCCCGATTTTTTTGGAGACAATGAACGAATTTGAAAAAGATTTAGATGCTTTGGCAAAAGCCAATTTGGAAGCTTGGGGTATACAGATTGGAACTCCTAAGCCTTCTAGGTCAGTACAGCCCGGTAACTCCGGGGAGGTAAATGCCTCCCAGTCTAGAGCATATGTAGACCCTTTTGCCAGTGATTTTGATCCAAGGTTACGCAAAGGTGGTAGGAATAAGAAGAAAGTAGAAAGTCTAACACGGGAAGATTTCCAGGGAAGGGGCAAATAGGTCAGGAGATAAGAGATGAATAGAGAGGCAATGGATTCAATTGGTGAGGACAGAAGCGGTGCAGTTGAGGTTTGGGGGGTTACCCGGAAACCTGGGCTGGCGATTGATTTGCTTCCGGACGGGTCGAGACTTAGCGGTAATCGTTTACAAGAACATATATTTAGTGGTGCCTGGGAAGAGCTAAGGGTTAGTAGGCAGAGCAATGGTGAAGTTGTCCGACTAATTGCAATTTCCGGCAATAACTGATATATTTTCGAAATTACACACGCTGGATAGCGACTCCTTGACCACATTGAACCAGCGGAGGCGAAAAGGAGTATCGATAAATTTATAATTCGAAGTTTTAGATTTTCATTGAAATTAATATTTTTGAATATTGATTGTAAATTAAAAATTATAAATTAAAAATTATTTCATCGACGAAACCAATGATCAAAATACCTTCAATGCAAGACTTGCTGGAAGCCGGAGTTCACTTCGGTCATCAGGTACGTCGTTGGAACCCCAAAATGGCTCCTTACATTTTTACCGCCCGTGAAGGTATCCACATTGTGGATTTGGCTCAAACCGTGCAAAAACTGCAAGAGGCATGTGATTTTGTGCAAAAAATGGCCGGCGAGGGCGGCGTCATTTTGTTCTTGGCTTCCAAAAAACAGGCCAGGACCATTGTTGAGGAAGAGGCCAAAAGGGTCGGGGCCAAGTATATTACCGAACGCTGGACCGGTGGACTTTTGACAAACTTCGAGCAAACCGCCAAAAATCTTAAAAAGTTGGCCGATCTTAAGAGAAAGAAAGAAGCGGGCGAATTCAAAGAAAGAACCAAAAAGGAAAACTTGATGATCGACCGCGACATTGCCAAGTTGGAAAGGTTTTATGGTGGTGTTTGGGATCTGGAAAAAATGCCCGAAGCGATTTTTGTGGTCGATGTCAAAAAGGAAGAAAATGCCTGCCGAGAAGCTAAAAACAAGGGAGTCCCAGTTGTAGCTATTTGCGATACTAATGCCAATTTAACATTGGTGGATTACCCAATTCCGGGCAACGATGATGCTACCAGGGCAATTCAAATTCAAGTTCAAGCCATAGCGGATGCTTACTTGGTTGGCCACGAAGCCTACGAGAAGAAGACCGCCCAGGAACAACTAGACGCCGAAGCCAAAGCCAAAAAAGAAGAAGAAGCAGCTGCTAAAAAAGCCGCCGCAGAAGCTCTTGCGGCAAGCAGGAAAGTTGGATAAATGACAATAAACGTAGAAGATATCAAAAAGCTAAGAGAGAAAACCGGCGGCGGTATTGCCGATTGTCGTAAAGCGCTAGAGGAATCCAAAGGCGATTTTAAAAAGGCCGGGGAGCTGCTCAAAAGCTGGGGAATCGACAAGGCTGCTTCTAAATCGGGCAGAGTTGTGGGTGCAGGACTGGTGGATACTTACATCCATGCCAATGGTCACGTAGGGGCCATGGTCGAAATCAATTGTGAAACCGATTTTGTGGCCAGAACTGATGAATTCAAAAGTCTTTGTCATGAAGTGGCGATGCAAGTGGCGGCGATGGATCCCAAAGATGTCGAAGAGCTCAAAAAAGAAGATTACATCCGGGATTCTTCAAAGACTATCGGCGATTTGGTTAAAGAGACAATTGCCAAAATTGGCGAGAACGTTGTGATCAAACGTTTCATGAGATTCGAGCTCGGTTCCGAATAGCTGTTATAATATTCTTCGAGCGACCCCGCATTGCGGGGGAGTTGAGAAGTTACCTTATAAATTATGGATCTTAACCAAGTACGAGCAAAGATGGCGCAGGCCATAGAGCATTTAAAAGGAGAACTTGCCCAGATTAGGACGGGTCGGGCGAATTCTACTTTGGTTTCCGACATCATCGTAGACGCGTATGACTCTAAGATGATGGTCAAAGAACTGGCCAATATTTCCACGCCGGAACCACACGTAATTTTAATCACCCCCTGGGACAAAGCAATCATTACCAACATTGCCGGTGGCGTAACTCGGGCCAATGTAGGGTTAAACCCTGTGGTCGATGGGGACCTGATTAAAATCTCGATACCGCCGCTGACGGCCGAAAGACGCGAAGAGTTTATTAAGCAAATGCACCAAACTTTGGAAAAGTCCAAAGTGCAAATAAGGCAAGTGAGGCACGAATTTGTCGAAGCTATCAAAAAACAAAAAGAATCTGGTGACGTTTCCGAAGATGATGCAGTGCGCCAGCAAGAGGCTATCCAAAAGCTCCATGATGAATACATGGATGCTGTCGACGTTGCCGGCAAAGGCAAAGAAGCCGAACTGCGAGAAATCTAGGCCCCAAGCAGCGAGGTCTCTCCTCGCAAGGGTTTTCTGACTGCGAGGTGAGACCTCAAATAATAATGCTAACTATCCTACTTTTCATCCTCATTCTTTCTTTCCTAATCATGATCCACGAATTGGGTCATTTTATTATGGCCAGAAGGGCGGGGATTGGTGTCGAGGAATTTGGTTTTGGCTTGCCGCCGCGGATTTGGGGCAAAAAAGTCAAAGGCACAATTTATTCCGTCAACTGGCTGCCCTTTGGCGGTTTTGTGCGTTTGGTCGGGGAAGACCCTACCGATAAAAAGAGAGATGTCAAAAACAGCTTCCAGGTCAAAAGTTTAGGGCAAAGGACACGGGTGGTTTTAGCCGGCGTGTTTATGAATTTTGCGGTAGCAGTTATTGTTTATTATATTGTCGTGGCGGCCTTGGGTTTTAAGGTAAACTTGCCGCTTTTGATCCCGCACCATTTCGCGTTTGTAAACCAAACTCAACAGGTTTTAGTTTCGGAAGTTTCCGGCGGCGGGGTAGCCGCCAAAGCCGGTATCAAACCCGGAGATTCGATTATCGATGCCAACGGCAAATCGGTTACTTCTATTGAATCTTTGCAGCGTACAATCCGTGCCAATGGTAATCAAAAGGTAAAGCTGACTTTGGAAAATGCTGTCAATAACCAAACAAGACAAGTGGTGGTCGTTCCCAAATACAGCACCGCAATCAAAGCCCCGGCCATCGGGGTGGGGCTCGGAGAGCTGGTTTCTTTGAATTACCAAACAATACCCCAAAAGATATTTTCCGGATTTATCCAGAGCTACAATGCCATTACCTATTCATTTGCGGTTTTAGGGACGCTTGTATCCTATGCCGTGACAACGCACAACATCACGCCTGTTTCGGAAGGTGTTTCCGGACCTGTAGGGATTGCCAGTATCACCAGCGAGGCTATAAAAGCCGGACCGGTGTCCGTTTTACAACTGGTGGCACTGCTGTCACTCAACTTGGCGGTGATGAATGTTTTGCCAATTCCGGCGCTGGACGGTGGTCGGTTCTTCTTTATTGTGTGGGAAGCCATTACCCGTCGCAAACCAAAGCCGGCAATCGAGAAATGGGTGCACACTGTAGGGTTTGTAGTTTTGATTGGATTAATTGTGCTAATTACATACAACGACGTTCTTAAACTAGTTAGACACTAAGTAGGGAGTATAGGTATGAATGTGCCAATTTTGTGTTAGAGCGACGATCGTCACACTAACACAATACTTAGATCTTATTTGCTTCGAATATTTCTACCCATTTGTCGATACCCATCTTTTTAATATATTCCTTTAACTCCTTTATGACGTCTATCTTTCCAGTCCATACAGACTTTTGCAGCGGCTTAAATTGCCATTCTTTCAATTTGGCCCTTAGTGCATTTCTAACTTTGCGGTGTGTCTCAGGGATGTCAAAAATAACGATGCGCCATTTACCGTCCCAGGTTTTATTCTCTAGCAACTTATATAAAATGGCGCGATCTTTGCCTTTTTCGGTTATCTTCAAGATTATTTTGTTTTCTTCCTTTTGAGTTTTGATGTATCCTTTTTCTTTTAATTGACGCATTGATTGGTAAAGGGTATTTCGGTTAATTTCCTTAGGATAGGCGCCGTACAAATATTTATGAGGATTGTCCACAATATCTATAAAAGAAACAGCCGTGCTGGTTGCTTTTTCAAGTGCTACCAGTAAGGTGTAGCTAAGAGAACCCTTTTTCAGTTTTCTTTTCATCTTTGTGTTAGAGCGACGATCGTCACCCTAACACAATAGCATTAAGATTTGTAAGAATAAAAGAGCTGTGTTAGAATTGTTCCAAAGCTGTGAAGGAGTTTCCTGCTCCGGAGTTGACTGCGATGAGCAGATCCGTTAGCAACGTAAACGCTAGAATTAAGTAGTAAATAGGGTGGTACCACGAAGATACACTTTCGTCCCTACACAAACGTGTAGATTGATGGAGGTGTTTTTTTATTGGCTACTATAGATGACTTTTTAAAATTAGATATTCGGGTTGGCAGAATTCTGGAGGTGGAAGATTTTCCCGAGGCTAGAAAGCCAGCCTACAAGTTAACGATTGATTTTGGCTCGGAGGTTGGGATTAAAAAATCTTCGGCCCAGATTGTAAAACACTACAAAAAAGAAGAGCTAGTTGGTCGTTTGGTTTTGGGTGTGACGAATTTTCCACCAAGGCAAGTTGGGCCATTTATTTCCGAAACCTTGACTTTAGGTGTACCGGATGCTGATCATGAAGTAGTACTGGTAAAATCGGACATAGAGGTTCCTCTAGGAGGGAAATTATTTTGAAATACAGTCAGCTATTTGGCAAAACATTAAAACAGACGCCACATGATGAGGTTTCGACCAACGCGAAACTATTAATTCGGGCTGGATATGTCGATAAAGTGGCGGCTGGAGTTTACAGCTTCTTGCCGTTAGGTAAGCGAGTGATAGACAAAATTTCTCAAATAGTCCGCGAAGAAATGGACACAGTCGGCGGCCAAGAAATAACCCTGCCGGTTTTGCACCCTAAGGCCAATTGGGAGAAAACCGGAAGATGGAGTTCACTAGACGTGCTTTTCAAAGTTAAAGGTGAAAGTGGCGAATTTGCTTTGGGGCCCACTCACGAGGAAATAGTTGTCCCCCTGGCTCAGCAGTACATTTTTTCTTATAACGACCTTCCGAAATATCCTTACCAAATCCAAACAAAGTTTCGGGATGAACCTAGGGCAAAATCCGGCCTGATGCGGGGGCGGGAATTTTTGATGAAAGACCTTTATAGCTTCCACGCAGACGAAAAGGATCTAGACGCTTACTACGAAAAAATGAAAGCCGTGTATCTTAAAACATTTATACGGATGGGGCTGGATGCTTTGGAGGTAGAAGCTTCTGGGGGAACTTTTTCTAAATATTCACACGAATATCAGGTGCTTGCAGAAAGCGGTGAGGACACGATTTTTTATTGTGACGGTAAAGGTTGTGGTTTTGCCCAAAACAAAGAGATTGCAACTGTCAAGGATGGCGACAAGTGCGAGAAATGTGCTGCCACTGGTCATGAAGGAAAAATCCATGAGGCACAAGGTGCCGAAGTTGGCAATATCTTTAAGCTAAAAACAAAGTACACGGAGCCATTTGGCTTAACCTACACAGATGAAAAGGGCGAGAAAAAACTCGTGATGATGGGATGTTATGGAATTGGTATCTCCAGACTGATGGGGGTGATTGCCGAGATTCAAAACGACGAAAAGGGACTGATTTGGCCCAAATCTGTTGCTCCGTTTGACGTTCATTTGGTTTCTTTGAGTGATGAAGGTGAGAAGGTTTACAAACAGTTAAAAGAGGCTGGTGTAGATGTGCTTTGGGATGACCGTGGAGATGTATCGGCTGGTCAAAAGTTTGCAGATTGTGACTTGATCGGAATTCCGGTTAGACTTGTGGTTTCGGATAAGGCTGGAGATGGTAAGGTCGAAGTTAAAATGCGTTCTGAAGAAAAAACCGAAATTATTGGGTTGGAAAAATTCTTAGCTCAACCTCGATAGTTGTTAAGCCTTTTTAATTTTCCCGGAGGTGTGTATTTTGGAGTACCCTGGATTCTCTTTAATAGTTCATCTTGTGCAGGTGTTAGGTTCAGGATTGCAGTATCCGGCGTATTGTTTCTGTGGCTATTTGTGGGAACAAACTCTCCTGACTGCCCGAAACGTTGAAAGATTCTATCTGCCATTTCCTGGTTGTTTTGGTTGAGTAGAGCGTTCACCTCTGCCTATTTTGAAATTTGTGACAACTTCTACTACTTGCTCCTGCCCAATTCTTTGCAAAACTGAATTAGGATGACTCAAAAAGCCGAGCTGCAGTTCTGTTTGCTGGGTGCCTGCAGTTGCGGAATTGACTGGGGGTTCTGCTTGAAATCCGTCAACACCAACGCAGCCGGAAAATCTTGCGCATTGCCTTACTGTTTTTTGATAATTTGGTCTTTCGTCCATTTACTAAAAAAGAAATTGCCAATTCCAGAAATTCTTCTGTTTGGCAATTAATTAAGCTGATTTTAAGTTTGCCTGTGAAAATTGTCAAGAGTGAAGTCGGGCGAAGCGGTTTCTATTTAACGGCTAAATTACCTACGCCTGCTAGGGGATAGTCTATTTAGCTCTTGTATCATTTCCAATAATTGCTCCGGATTAGGTGGGGGTGCTTGAGGGTCCGGCTGGAAGGAAATTGAGATTTCCGAAGCTCCTTGGGGCCTTCCTCCAATGTTTCTCGTCCTTCTATTTCTAACAGTGGTTGCGTCTTGAGGTGCTGGAGATTTTTGTCTTTCCATGGCTATATATTACCACTGCCAGCAAGGTTGATCCCAACCTGAACTCCTTCAAGGATCAACCTTTATGTTCTTATCGTGACAGGGCAAGCGTTTCTTTGGTACAATTCTCATCCATGCAATACACAGTAACTCGTGGCGAAAAGGGTAAAGTCGATGTTAAAGTCGACATTCCTCAGGCTGCTTTTGATGAAACTTATAAACAAGTAGTCGGCGAATTCAAAAAAGATACTAAGATAGCGGGATTTAGGCCGGGCATGGCGCCGGACGATATTGTTGAGGGGCATGTGGGCAGTAACAAAATACTCAACGAGGCGGCTTCCTATTTAGTTTCCAAAAATCTTTCCGAAATTTTCAAAAAAGAAGAACTGGTGCCAATCGACAACCCAAAAATAGCCATGGATGTCCTGGCCAAAGGTTCGCCGCTTTCCTTTACAGCCAGCTTTACCTTGCGGCCGGCAGTGAAGATTGGCGATTGGAAAGCAATTAAAGTTGAGAAGATCAAGGCCAAGGACATACAGGACGAAGATGTGGCCAATTCCATAAAGAATATTTATGAAGCTTGGCAGAAAAGCCAGAAAGCCAAGGAAGGTCAAGAGGACCAGGCAGGCGAAGAGGGCAAAGAAGAAGAGACGGGGAAATTTATCTATGATGCTCATGGCAACAAGATCCCGCTTGTAGATGAAGGCAAGAACACAGTCGAAACACACAAAATTGATGATGAGTTTGCCAAAAAAATCGGAGCCCGGGATTTGGATCATTTGCGCGAGCTTGTCCGTAAAGATTTGGAAACGCTGGTAACTGACCAAGTAGAAAACGACTACGAACAAAAGGTTTTTGACGCGATTGCCGATTTGGTGGAAGTCGATGTGCCGGATGTATTGATTGACGACGAACTGAACCGAATATTGGTACGGTTGGGGAGCGAGTTGGAGAGGCAAGGAAAAACCCTGGAAGATTTCCTCAAAGAAGAAAAGACGGATATAGATGGACTTAAGGCTAAATGGCGTGAGCAGGCGATCAAAAACGTTAAGATCAGCATGGCCATGGATGAAATCGGTAAAGGTGAAAAAGTTCAGGTAGGCAAAGAGGAATTAGAGGCGGCGATGGCCGGGGTAAACCAGCAAAACTTTTCGGCGGAACAGAAAAGAGATTTGGAAAACTATCTAGTTGTTTCTATTTTTCAAGCCAAAACTTTGGAACTTGTCAAAAAGGCAATCGTTGGTGAAGCGCCTCCTGCCAAAGAGACAAAAACTCCCGAAACCCCAAAAACTGCCTAAAATTTTCCTTACCTTATATTGACAAATTTGTATACAAATTATATGATACATTTGTTATGCAAATTCCGACTATAAAGAGCGTTACAGATATCAGGCGCGATGCCAAAAGGATTTTTGAGCAGGTGCACAAAAAAGGTGAGGTAATACTAGTTACCAGGAACAACGATAAACTTTCCGTGATTATGCCTCCGGAAGCGTTTGAATCTATGGTTGCGGAAAACGAAACGTTGTGGGAAGAGCTTGAAATGGCAAGGTCCAAAAAAGCAACACGCAATGAAAAAAGCTTCAAATTGCAGGATGTTTTAAGTGGCAAAGTTTGAGATTGAGTTTAAAAAGAGTGTTCTTAAACAATTGCGGTTAATACCGAAAAGTCCCCAGAGATTGATTTTAGATTCGGTGTCAAGCTTTCTAACGAACAAACCTTATTTTGCGGATGGTAAACACATAAAGAAACTCACAGAAGGCTATCGTCTGCGTGTTGGTAATTACAGGGTTTTCTACTACATTGAAGGTGACGTTGTAACAATAACTTCCGTTGTTAGGCGAACCAGCACAACTTATTAGTTTGCAACTTTAGCTTTCTTTTACTACAATTCACCCGCATGTCTGAAAGAATTCCCTTCAAAGTTAAATTAGCCGCGACAGTATTGCCTGTTTTGGGTGTTGCTGCAGCTGCTTGTGATAATAGAGGAAAGGATCAAGTTACTCCAACTACTGTGGGTACGGCAAGTGCTTCGACTGTCAGGCCGGAAGCAACTATATCTGCCGTAATTTCACCAACAGCGATTCGTACTGCGGAATCTGCTCCAACACCGGCGATAACTTCGACAACTGTGCCAACAGCCGTACCAACATCTGCACCGACTGGTGAAAACACTGATATGGCCGTACGTTTTGGTGAGGCGATCGGTATTCAAAACAATTGGTTGGAAGTTTTAAACCCGGAAAGCTTGAGGGGACTCACGCAGTTTACCTTTATGGCTAACGTGCGCTTGCGTTCCGGAGTTGCTGCGCAGTTCGTACAATCGGATGCTGTTGCGTCATTGGGTAGCGATGTTGAAGCTATCGGTGTTTTTACTTCGATTTTCAGCTGTTTTGACACCGGGATTGCTGTGGTTATAGATGATGACCGTTACTGCAGCCATATCGGTCTTCCTCGTGACCAAGTTGTATCTTTTGGAGTCATATTTAAAGACCAGGAATTAAGAATAATTGCCGGAGACATAATTAGCGAGCCGATAAAAACAAAGAAGGGTATTCCTCTTGTGACTGGAAATTTTTACATTGGTGCAAGTCCTAAAGGGACAGACGAAGGGTTTAGTGGAGATATTAGTGATCTGGTAATTTTGAAAAAGGCATTAACTCCGGAAGAAGTAAAAATTGCACTGGGTAAAATCCGCACAAACAACACCCGTATGCTTTTGGTCAACAATGGCGATGTAGCCGCACTTTGGACTTTTGACAAGATTGACGGTTTCAAAGACCTTTCGGGTCACGGTAACAACGCAACTCCCCGCGGTGAAGTAAGTCAGGTAGAAGTTAGCAAATAAATCCACTTTTTTAATTTGTAACAAATTTTCCCTTGGTACATAATGGACTTCGGATTTTACGGCTCTATTACACTCATGGGGGTAACAATTAGCCTTAAATTGAAGCTGTGAAATTTGTTAGACTTTTTGGGAACATCTTTTTTTGTATATACTTTTAAAGTGGAAAGAGGTGTTTACATGTCACAAAAGCCTTTTAGAACAGCTAAAAGGCTTTTCAGCTCATGAGAATCACAAACAGAACATCATCAAAAATACCCCCAGGAATTACCCCCATAATTGACATAGACCCGGATTTTACTTGATATAAAAGAGACAAAAAGTTAGAATATCCAAGTTAGAAAATCAGAAAGCGAAGTTTCGTTTCGCGAAATTAGAAAGGTCGTGTTACTTACAGATTTTATCTGCAATGATTAATGTCCAAGCTTATATCAGCCAAGCTCTATTCATATAATTTATCTCGCTGCGCGAGATTTTAAGAATTTTCGGAAGCTTCCTGATATATTTTTGGCCTTTTCATTTAAATTTTAAAGATGGCCAAAATTATCGTCACCCACTCCTCGCCGGATTTTGACGGAATCCCGGCTATTTGGCTACTCAAAAAATTTGATCCCGAATTTAAAAACGCCCGGGTGGCTTTTACGCCGGCTGGGACGACTTTAAATGGCCAGGTTGTAGATAGTGATTCGGATGTAGTTCATGTGGACACTGGTATGGGCCGCTTTGATCACCACCAAAGCAACGATTTTACTTGCGGCGCGCAGCTAGTTTATGAATATCTTGTAAAGCAGGGTTATGTAAAAGAAGACGATGAAGCGCTTGTGCGCATGGTGCGGATTTTTACCGAGGTTGACCATGCTTACGACAGTTATAAGTGGCCGGAGCCTGCTTCGGACCGTTGGGAATTTAGTCTTCATAATGTTTTGGTTGGGATGAAAATGACCAATCCCAAGCAGGATGAAAAGATGGTGGAATGGCTGCTCCCGACGCTGGATGCTGTCTACATGTTGATGCAAGGCAAAGTGAAGGCAGAAAAAGAGGTCGAGTCAGGCCAAAAATTCAAAACAAGGTGGGGTGAAGGTGTGGCAATTTATACACCAAACGATTCAGTTTTGGATGCGGCTGTAAAGGGCGGTTATGCACTGGTGGTACGTAAAGATCCCGCCCGCGGTTATATCAGAGTAACTGGCTCTAACTCCCATGATGTCGACCTGACAAAAGCTTATGAAATGTGCAAAGATGCGGATCCGGAAGCAACCTGGTTTTTACATGCCAGCCGCAAGCTTTTGCGCAACGGCTCGACCCGCAATCCGACCATGAAACCGACGAAACTGGAACTGGAGGAAGTAATCAAGATCTTGGAGAAAGCATGATAAGAATTTCTAATTTACAATTTACAATTTTCAATCAATTTTCATTCGATTAATTTAAAAATTTAGTCATTGTAAATTTACTGTAAATTGAAAACTTAAAATTGAAAATTATTTAAAATGCTTAGCTCGGGATTGAATTCCAAAAGGAGCTTGAAGTGGCTTGCCAAGGAAGCTAAGCTTAGAATTGGTTATAAATTTATGAAGGATTGTATCTTTTGCAAAATAGCCGCAGGACAAATGAGCAATAAGCTCTTGTACCAGAGCGGGCAAGTGGTGGCTTTTGCCGATATTAACCCCATTGCCGAAACCCATTTGCTGATTGTGCCCAAAAAGCATATCGGCTCTGTTGCCGAAATCAAAAAAGGCGACGGAGCAATTCTAGAAGAGATGTTTCAGGTTGGCGCAAAGTTGGCAAAAGATGGCGGTATAGATAGATACAGGCTGGCTTTCAATGGCGGGGAATTCCAGAAAGTGTCACATTTGCATTTACATTTTTTAGCTGGCAAGAAAGTCGAATGGGAAAAACTATGAACAGTATTTGTGTTATTATGTTTGAGAAAACGACTAAGGAGGTGTTTTTATTTGGCGACTAAAGTAGTTGCTCAACCGGGGGAATCAGTGGATTCACTGATTCGTAAGTTTAACAAAAAAGTCCAATCAGAAGGAATTTTGCAAGAAATAAAAAAGAGGGAACATTATCTTAAACCGTCTCTAAAAAGGCAACAAAAATTGCAAATGGCACGCAAAAAATATATAAGGAGTAAATCTTTTTAGGATATCGGATTGTACGTGGTGCAATCCTGATATATAATTTCGGAAATAGGGTGATTTGAAATTATGGCTGCTCTTCTTGAAAAACTTAATGATGATTTGGTAGAAGCGCAAAAAGCGCAGGATGCGGTGCGTGTTTCAACCTTGCGGTTTTTACTTTCACAAATTCACAACGCCAAGATAACCAAGGGAAGCGAGCTTAATGATCAAGAGATAGAGGGGGAGATCATGAAGCAGGCCAAAAGGCATCGGGAGTCGATAATTGCCTACGAGGGAGCAAAAAGAGAAGATTTGGAAGCGAAAGAAAAGTCCGAATTGGCGGTACTAGAGACATATTTGCCAGAACCATTAACCGACGAAGAGATTACCAATTTTGTCAAAGAAGCCATTGTTGCCGTTGGGGCGACGGGGCCGGCGGATATGGGCATGGTGATTAAGGCTGTAATGAGCAGTGCAGGCCCCAAAGCGGATGGCGGGAAAGTTGCGCAAATTACCCAACAGGTTCTGAGTGGTGCAATTTCATAAACCCATGATTAATCTTCTTTTTAGTAGGGCGCCAGAAATTGGATTGTTCGCAGAATAAGGCTGATATATAATCTCTTGCATGGTTAAGGTGTTGATAAAGACGGAAAGTCGGTATCCTGTCAATCGGAGAGCTGTTCGCAAAGGTATTTCGGATGTCGTGGCCGGTGAGGGGTTGGCCAACTTAGATGCTCAGGTTTCGGTGTTGGTTTGCGGATCACGCAAAATGAAGGTGCTCGCAGACAAGCATATCGGAGATAAAAAAGTCCACGAGGTTCTATCTTTTCCGTTTACGGATCCAAAAAGCGACAAAGGTTTTGTAAATTCCCCCAGCGAAGTGTTGATGTTAGGTGATATTATAGTTTCCTGGCCGGAGGTTGTGCGCCTGGCGGGCGAACAGGAAAGAATGGTCGATGATCAACTGGCTTTTTTGGTAGGCCACGGCATGGAACATTTGCTGGGGAAACACCATGAGGAGTGAAAATTAACCTAATTAACCTAATATTGCGAAGCAATACTTCGCTTACTAATTGACCTAAGCAATTTAGAAATTATTAAATTAACAAATTTTTTAGAAATTAGAGTGATTAGAAATTAGAAATTTATAAAATGGTTTTATATCGTACCTATCGTCCCCAGAAACTTGCTGATCTTGTCGGTCAAGACCATGTCGTAAATTCGCTTTTGGCTTCTTTGCAAAGCGGGAGGATCGCTCATGGTTATCTGTTTGCTGGGCCAAGGGGAACAGGAAAAACGTCGACGGCCAGGATACTGGCCAAAGCGGTGAATTGTCAAGTTTATAGTTCGGAGTCGGTAGTGGGTAGCAGTCACAACAAACTACAAACTACAAACTACAAACTACAAACTAAATTTGGAGAACCCTGCAATAAGTGTGCGGCGTGTAAGGCAATAACGGATGGATCTTATCTGGACTTGATAGAGATCGATGCCGCCTCCAATCGTGGTATAGACGAAATACGGGATTTGCGCGAAAAAATAAAGTTATCCCCGGTGGTTGGCAAATATAAAGTTTATATCATCGACGAAGTGCATATGCTCACACCCGAAGCCTTTAATGCCCTTTTAAAAACCCTAGAAGAGCCACCAGCCCACGCAATTTTTATTTTATGCACAACCGAATCGGCAAAGCTGCCGGAAACGATAGTTTCCAGGCTCTTAAAGTTTAACTTCAAACGGGCGACGAATACTCATTTACAAGAGGCAATTGCCAAAATTTGCAAGGCGGAGAAAATAGATATCACCAAAGAGGCTATCGAATCGGTTGTTAAAGCGGCGGATGGCTCTTACCGGGATGCGCTTTCTGTACTGGAGCAGGTTTCTGCCGGCGGCAACAAGATTAACGAGGAGGTAGTCGAGCAGGTCATTAAGGTGAGCGGCTGGAGTCTGGTTTTTGAATTTGCTGAGCTATTGGTAGAAAAAGATTTGGCCAAGTTGGCCAAAAAACTGCAAGAAGCAGTAGTAGATTTGGATTTACTTGTTTTTAACAGAGAATTGTTATTGTTTTTTGAAAAAGTGATGTATGCGCAAATTGGAACCTTAACTCGGGACGAAACCAACGATAATAAGTTTGAAAAGTATGGGATGGTTGCCCGAAAAATTGAATTTGCTCAGTTGCAAAACTTGCTTAAGGTTTTGCTTGTCGCCGAAGGGGATATGAAATACTATCCATTGCCGCAAATATCACTACTGCTGGCATTTGCCAAGTGGTGTGGCGAGCCAAGGAGTAATTCAGTGAGTCTGTCAATCAGTGAGAATGTGTCTAGCGACACAGCGGACCAGAAAGTCAGTGAACCAGAAAGTAAAATCACCGAATTACCGAATCACCGATCTGCTGACTCACTGACTCACCGACTCACCGAAAAGAATACGATAGCACAGGAAGTAAGGGGAGAACAACCGAAAAAAGTTATAAAAAGTGGCAAGGTAACTATGGAAGATATCGAGAAAAACTGGTCAGTGTTTTTGTCCAGAATCAGGCCGGTAAACGCTCACGTTGTGGCACTTTTGCGTTCAACTAGACCGGCAGATATGGAAGGTGATACTCTTAATCTAGAAGTATTTTTCCGCTTTCATAAAGATAAATTGGAAGAGCCAAAAATTATGGATTTACTTTGCAATACATTGTCGGAAGTTTTGGATGCAAAAGTTGTTGTGCGGATGCGGTTGGCACAGCGAACCAGTAAGCCGCCGGTGACAGTTTTCAAAAGCAACGTTGCCGAACCCGCCAGTGAGGACATTTCCAGATTGGCGGAGGAGATATTCCTAAAGTGAATTTTCAATTTTGCGAAGCAAAACTTATCTTTTCAATTTTCAATTTTCAAAAAATACGTCCGAAGTCATATTTCTTCAGGTTTAGTAAGTTGGCAATTCTTGTGTTGATACCGGTGGTTTTGGCGGGGTGCGTTGGTGGCATCGGGGTTGGTAATTCGGGTAGTAATCCTCAAGGTGAATTTGTGCAAGGCGGTGTCGTAAAAGGTTTCCCGCCGCTGCCCGTTTACCCGAAAGCGCAAATTGGAGAGACATATGGCGACGGTATGGTTTTTGGTGCTTCTTTGGTTACCGGTGATAAGCCTGCAAAGGTTTTGGATTTTTACAATAAAGCTTTGGTTCAAGACGGTTGGGAAACTAATTTGAGCCAACCCGCCGAAACTAATTATCAATTCTTGATCAAAAACGCTGCTTATCAAGGGAAAATAATTGTCAATGTCGCCACCGACGGCAGGAAAACGGCCATCACTGTTTCTCTTGCGAAGCGCGGGAAGAGTGGATATTAATTTCAGGGCTTGTTAACATAAAATTACATCGTGAGGGAATTTTTAACCACGAAGTTTCTGCAAATATAGGCACAAAATAAATTACAAGGTCGGTTCTTTCCCCGAGGTACTCCTTTGTGGAAGGATCGACCTTTTGTTCGTTTTGCCTATTGACTGCCGCTTGTCAAAAGGCGTATTTAGAAAGTGGACAAAGGGCGCATGGGAGTTTTGCCCGAAAGGGGTTATTTTAATATTTTTAAAGTTGATTGGCGGCTGTGTTTTTTTAGCGCCTTTGTCTGGTTGCAGGTAGTTTTAATTTCAGGTTTCGTTGTTTTACCTTTTTATTATTTTGTTCTGCCCTTGGCGGTTTTTATTAGCACGGTCGTTTATTTCCGGACACCTCAAAGCGAGCTATATACATCGAGATTTAACCGGGAGACCCTTTTTGCTCAAGGGTTATGGTTGGGTTTTGCCTGGTTTGTCGGTATCCTGGTGATGGATTTTGTAGAGTTTATTAATTTTGATTTACAGAGTTTTTATGTATATCTTACAGACACCCGTAATTTTTTGAAATTTCCGGTGGTGATTCTCATCCCGGTTATTTATAGTCTGGTTCTGGAGCAACAATTGAAGATGAAGTCGAAATTCACATTGGAGCAAGATCTTGGCGTCAATCCTTCCATTTAGCTTTAAAATCTGCCTCGTTTTTATTTTGACTTCACGAAAACCGTCCCGCTATGCGGGACGGATGAAGTGAAGGAGAAAGATACTTCCGAAACATTACTATCGTTATCATAGCCGGTCGATAATTAGCTCAATACCGAGGACTTTTAGTCAGCGGAAGTTTATTTTGACTTCACGAATACCACAGACTTTTATCCGTGAATATGTGAAGGCAAAGCAAACTTCCCCCACTGCCTTTAAGCATTGGGGGAAGTTTATGATAAGCTACTTGTTAATATGCGTGATTTAGCCAGAAGCGATTTGGGTAGGAGAAGAAAAACTAGCCGTAGCAAATTATTGTTGTATATTGCCGCTTTCATTGTTTTGGGCGTTGTTTTGTATTACGTCGGCGGGGATACGGGTACGACGCAGAACAGAAACGAGCTGATTGCCGATGCGCCCACGGATTTAACGCCGGTTTCTTTAGCTGGTCAGGAAAATTTGGCTGCTAATGCCGTGAGTTTAAACACAGACACGGCAAAAATGAAGGACTTGCGGGACGAAGACTCCAGCGCCACTGTTGTTCGTAGTTATGGTGGGGGCGCTTACCGGCTGAGCGTGAATGCGAATTTACCGGACCCGGTGAATGTTAACTATGCGGTTTGGCTTACAGGTACTGGTAATCCATGGTTTGTAGAGTATATGCGCGGTAGTGGTCGCGATTGGTATGTCAATATTGCGGGTAAGGAAAGTGAACTCTTAAAGTACGATGGGGTGCTAATTTCGCTCGAAAGAACCAAGGATAATAAGGTTGAAGAGAAAATAATGGAAGGTTCTTTTTAAATCAAGGATTTAAAAAGAATTTCTAATTTTCAATTTCAAATTTTCAATAAAATCTAAATTTTTAAAATTAAAACATTTCAAATTCAATTCAAATTTAAAATTTTAAATTTAAAATTATGAAGAAGGTTATGGTCTTTGGTGCTTTCGACGGTCTTCATCCCGGCCACGTCGACTTTTTTAAGCAAGCCAAAAAACTTGGTGATTACCTAGTCGTTTCTGTCGGCACCGACATAAATGTCGCAAAGTTCAAAGGTAAATTACCGCTATTTTCAGAAGAAGAGAGATTGGAGCTGGTAGCAAATATAAAAATAGTCGACGAAGCTATTTTAGGCGCTAAGCACGATTTTTATATTCAGATTAAACGGGTCGCGCCGGACGTAATTTGTTTAGGCTACGATCAGTGGTCCAGTGAGGCTGAAGTTTTGGAGAATCTTAAGCGGGTTGGGCTTATCCACACAAATGTAGTAAGGCTTAAACCTTTTCAGCCCGAAAGGGCCAAATCGACAAAACTTAAGAAAAAATCCGTCGACTTTTGAAAAAACGAGGTCTCTCCTCGTTCTGGGCTGTTACTTGCGAGGTGAGACCTCGTTTTTTTATTTTCGCCCGATTGTTGTCCTTTGTTTTTCGCCCAAATGTCTTCCCTTATCGTTTACCAAGACGTTTTTCATCCGTTCCACTGCCAAATCAATTGCTTTGTCCATAGAGTTGGCGACTTCTTTTATTTCCAGGTTTTTGCCCGGGACGTCGATGTACAGTTCGCAGAAATAGTCGGTGTTTTTGTCCCGGTGAGATGCTTTTGAGATAAGGCGGATTTCTATCTTTTCAATTTTGGGGTGAAACTTTTCCAGTTTTTGAGCTTTTTGCTGGGCGTAGACTTCTGTTTCGGGAAAATCGACTACGTGCTGGCCGGAGACAATGATATTCACTAAACATATTTTTACATTTCGACCATGGGGCTGGCAAGCAGCGTAAATAATCGGTGAGTTGGTGAGTCTGATGATCAGTGAATCAGAAAATCGGTGAGACCTGCGAAACTTAATTATAAATCCACTGAAATCACTGAATTGCTGACTTACTGATATACGGACTCACTGACCCACTGATTACTAAATTACTTGAGATAGGAGACCAATTATGCTAATCTTTACTTCATGTTCGATAAGTTACAGCAATTAAAGGAACTTAAGAAGATGCGCGACGAAGCGATGCAAATCCAAAAGGCATTGGATTCGGAGACCATCGACGTAGATAAGAACGGTGTGCGCATAAAACTCACCCTGGCTCAGAGGTTTATCTCAATAGAGGCCAACGGCCGTAGCGAAAGCGACATTGTCGAGGCAGTTAACGAGGCAGTTAAAGAGTCCCAGAAACAAGCAGCTCGTAAGATGCAAGGCATGGTTGGCATGGACGGTCTTAAAGGCATGTTCGGCGGCGGCGGTAACTAATTTTCCCCCATTGTCATTGCGAGGAGCGTAGCGACGAAGCGATCTTTACTAAACCAAGTCTTCATATAAATCTTTAAACTCAGAGTTCATTGACTTAATTAAATCTATTTTCTTTTTTCTCGATCCGCCTTTAATCTGTTTCTCTCTTGTTAATGCCTCAAGCGCGGTACTAAAAATTTCGTAGTACACAATTTTGTGAATCTTGTATCTTGATGTAAAGCCGCTTACTAATTCCTGTTTATGTTCGTAGCCCCGGCGAATAATATTATTTGTTATGCCGACGTATAAGACGGTGTTTGTCTTGTTTGTTGCGATATAAACATAAAATTGTTTTTGCTCCATGATTTGATAATACAGATTGCTTCGCTTCGCTCGCAATGACGAAGTGAGGGGGGTTGACCGCACTGACTGTTCCCTATGTCATTGCGAGGAATGAAATGACGAAGCAATCTCTTGATTTGCTATACTTTTCCAAGTGAAAGTTCCCAAGTCTGTTGCACTGCTTATAGAAGCTTTTGAATCCCTGCCCGGCATAGGTCCAAAAACGGCTGCACGGTTGACCTATTATCTTTTGCATGCGCCCGAAACTTTAGCTCAACAACTTTCGGATGCCACACGAGACTTGAAGACCAAAACGAGAATTTGCTCCGTTTGCCAAAACATCACCGAAACCGATCCTTGTGAAGTTTGCGACGATCCCGAAAGGGATAAGTCCATCATTTGTATTGTCGAAGATCCGCTGGACGTTTGGGCTATCGATAAATCCGGCAGTTTTAACGGTGTTTACCATGTATTGCATGGCGTGATCGCGCCGCTGGAAAATATCGGGCCGGAAGAACTTAAAATTGCCGAGCTTTTGCCGAGACTAAAAGACGGAATTGTAAAAGAATTAATATTGGCGACGAACCCATCAATGGAGGGTGAAGCCACGGCGATGTATATTCAAAGGCTAACTAAACCACTTGGTATAAAAACGACTAGGATTGCCCGTGGTATACCCATAGGGGCAGAGTTAGAGTATGCGGACGAGGTGACACTCAGGCGTGCACTAGAAGGGCGTAAAGATTTCTAACCCACCCCGCGTTGAGGTTGATCCTTGAAGTGACGTAACAATCTGTGTAATTCAACGATCAACCTCTTTCATGCTACGATTAATTGTATGTCAGACGGTGACGATATTTCCGGCAGTATTGGTGAGGGGTTCAAGAAAACCGGCAAATCCTTAATTTCCCAAATAACCGGTTCCGATCCAAACAGTCAACAATCAACTACTTTGGACCCTGCCGATCAGATCGGCGGTTTTGGGAAATCCTTTTTAGGACAGATTACCGGTAGTGCTCCAAGCAGCGGGCAACCGCAAACACAGGATGCCGCCGGCCAACTGGGTGGTTTTGGAAAATCAATATTGGGACAAGTCACGGGTGGTGACACTTCCGGTGAACCTGATGGGCCAAAACCGGTTGTCGACGATGAAGGTTTTTTGGGTGGACTTAAAGCATTTGGTGCTTCTATCTTGGGACAGGTAACCGGTGAGGATTTGGAGCGAATGAAGAAGAAGGACGATGACTTTAGTCAGGCAAGTCAGGCCCAAGTGAGGGCCAAGATTCAGAGAATCTATCAAGAGCATGCGCAAAAAAGGAAACAGGAAGGTCAGTATGTTCAACAACAACAAAAGCAGACGGAAGAGCAGAAAAAGGATTTTGTAAAAGAAAAGAAGAAACAGCAAATGGATGTAACGGTAGCCCAGACTCGTGCAAACGCGGAGATTAAAAATATGGGAGCGGAGTGACAGCCCTTACCATATTTTTGCGGTCCTCACGTACTTTGTGCGTTGCGGGTCTAAAAGAATATGGGAGCGGAATAGCTGTTAAGTTTTTGCGGTTTCCGCGGCTAGATTGATAAGTTTTTTTCTATTCAACTCTACTATTTTTCTGGTTCGGTTATATCGTTTTTTATATTCTTCGCCGAATATTTGGATAAATTGATTTTCTGTGAGCCTTCCAAGGGATGATCTTCGGTCTCTAAGATACGGGGTGACTAAGTGGAAAAGAATTGTGTCGTAGGAGAGGTGCTCGTTCTTGGCGGCTATGTCAGCAGCCAAGTTAGCTATGTCTCCAACGGTTTCAGCCTCAAAAAGTTTAAATTTCCGCATTTTACTTTCAGGCTGGGATGTTTGAATTGCGTTTTTTACGCCTAAATCTTTTGCCGCCATTACATTACCCCCCTCTAAGTCGAACACAACAAATTTGTCTGGCGCTTTTTGGTTCATATCTAACGCGATATTGCCAATGTGGAGATCTCCATGAACAACACCCTTGTCGTGCATTTTAGCTACGAAACGAGACAGATCATTCAGAAAGGTGATAAGCTGTGGGTACTTGTCGTCGACTCCCGTGTGCAATTGTTCAAAGTTTATCTTTTGAACTGGTAGAATTCCTTTTTTGAGTACTGTCAAAATGAAGGTATCGTGGCCAGATTGATCGTTGATGTCGATTACCCCAAGCGGCTCAACCGTTGCGATACCTCTGTTCCTGATTTTTTCTAATTTTTCAAGTTCATCCTCTGCTTTGGAATTTTTTGCTCTAAAAGGTTTCACGACTACATCTACTTTCATCGGGGTTTCTCCGGGGAAGATGATAGGAATCGTGCTTGACCCAACCTTATGTGCACTTTGGGCCTGCAAGGGGATTTCGTTACCAAGGGTAGGACTTGGTAAAAACCAGGAATTTAATAGCATATTTTCTATTAGCAGGTCTCTAACTTCAATATTGTCGTAGGGTTTAAATAGCCTGACGCTTACATTGCCTCCATTGGGGGAAAGCAACCATTCGACAGCTTGCTTCCTTTCTTGAGGATTCAGAGGAGCTTTGTCGTTTGCAGAGTACATGAGTGTATTTTGCGGTAAGGGCTCAAACAAGGATTTGGCTGTATCTTTACCGTTAACTTCACCCATTTGTCCAGTATAGCCACAACAGTCTTGTCTTGCAAAATTTGTTGGATCAAAATCTTTTGGTGCCATAAAAATTACCCCTTTTCGGGGTATTATTTTCAAAGTCTAGCATTTATATTTTCCGGATTACAAACCCCTTCGTGACTTGGGAATTAAATTCAACTAAAATTGGTTCTGTGAGAATTTACAATTATTTAACAAGAGAGGTGGAAGAATTGAAGCCAATTAATGAAGGCCAAATTGGTTTATATACCTGTGGTCCGACGGTTTATGATTTTGTGCACATTGGCAACTGGCGCACATTTACTTTTGAGGATGTTTTAAAGCGGGCATTGCAGTTTAATGGTTTTCAGGTGACGCATGTCATGAACTTTACGGACATTGATGACAAAATAATCAAGAGAAGCAGGGAGGAAGGAATAGAACTTAGCGAGTTAACACAGAAATATGAAACGGCATTTAGAGAAGACTTGGGCAAAATAAATATCCTTCCGGCAGATTTCTACACCAGGGCAACAGAATACATTCCCCAAATGCTGGAATTGATTCAAAAATTATTGGACCGGGGCATCGCTTACAAAGCCGATGACGGCATTTATTTTTCGGTGGAGAAATTCTCTGATTACGGCAAGCTTTCGGGACTAAGAAAAGTTGATCTAAAAAAAGGTGCCAGGGTGAACGATGATTTGTACGATAAAGAATCCTGGAGCGATTTTGTCTTGTGGAAATTTAAAAAAGAGGGTGAGCCAAGCTGGTCTGCGCCATTTGGTGAGGGACGCCCGGGGTGGCATATAGAATGTTCGGCGATGAGTGTCGAAAAACTAGGGGAGCATTTCGATATTCATTGTGGCGGTGTCGATTTGCTATTTCCGCACCACGAAAACGAAATTGCCCAATCAGAAGCGGCAACGGGAGCGAAATTTGTTAATGTTTGGATGGAGGGGGAACACTTGCTTGTCAGCGGTGAAAAGATGAGTAAGAGCTTGGAAAACTTTTACAAATTGGATGATATTGCGGCCAAGGGCTTTGATCCTTTGGCATTACGCTATTTGTTTTTGGCAGCGCACTATCGCAGCAAATTAAATTTCACTTGGCAGAGTTTACAATCAGCACAGAATGCGCTTGAAAGCATCAGGTATCAAGTGGCAAGTATGATGGTAGACGGAGTTGGGGAAGTTAGTGCCGATCATCTTAAAGAATTTGCAAATGCTGTTGGAAATGATCTTGATATGCCAAGAGCCATCGCGGCATTGCACGCGTTGTTAAAGGCTGATTTGGCACCAGATGTTAAGTATGCAACCATATTAAAGTTTGATGAAGTGTTTGGGCTGGAGTTGGCAAAAGTAAAAGCGGAGAAGTTACCGAAAGGTGCGCAGAAATTGATAAACCAAAGAGAGCTATTACGGAAAGATGGAAAGTTTGATGAAAGCGACAACTTACGTCAGGAGCTTTTGGCAATGGGAGTGGAAGTTGAAGATACGCCAGAAGGCAGCAAGTGGAAAATCGTAAATAAGTAATTTAGAGCCGCAGGAAACAGGGTCTCTCCCTGCAAGGCTTACTGAGTGCAGGGTGAGACCCTGTTTCTAACCATTAGAAAATGATTGAGATTGTCCAAGTAAAAGATAAAGCAGAGGGGCAACAAAAAGCCCACGGGCTTTTGAAAAAGTTGGTGGATCAATCGACACTACTGGCTCTTTCTGGCGGAACATCCCCGGACTACAGAAAGATTTTCGGTCTTGACAGACACGAAGATTTTCTGCGGTCCTCGACTTCGTCTACGGGCCTTCGAAAAATGATTGTGGAGCCGGGAGATATTACCCCCGGTGCAATCTGTGTAACCGATGACCGCTATGGCGAGTCGTTTCACGAAAACAGCAACGAACTACTTTTTAAAAAGGCAGGACTAAAAGATTGGGCAGACAAAAACTGTATAGAAACTCATAAGATATTAAAAGGTAATAACCCTACGCAAACGGCGGCTGAATACGAAAATGAAATAGTCGATCTTTTTAAAAGATTTAAAAGAAGAGTTGGCGTAATGGGGTTTGGGAACAATGTTCATACGGCCGGAGTTTTTCCGTACAGCCTGGCGGCCAAGTCACCGGATTATGTGGTTGCAGAAACTGTTGACGATCAATTCCCAAAACGGATAACTTTAACTCTGAAGGCTTTGGGGCAGTTTACATCATTTATAGTTTTGGCTTTCGGCTCTGCAAAGCAGGATGCTTTAAAAATAATGATGGACGAAAAAGAAAACGATATGCAAAAGTATCCGGCAATCTTTTATCGAAAATCAAAAATCAAGACTTACTTAATTACCGACATATCGCCTTAATGTCATTCTGACCCCGCCTTGCGGGGGAAGAATCTCAAAGAGCAGATCCTTCACTACGTTCAGGATGACGGGTTGAAGGTTTAGGATGATGAGTAAAAAGTCTGTCATTCTGACCCCGCCTTGCGGGGGAAGAATCTGATGTCTTACTTTGTTTACATTTTGACGAATAAATATAATAGGGTGCTTTATACAGGTGTGACGAATGACATAAATAGGCGGATTAGTGAACACAAGGGCAGGCTTGTTGACGGGTTTACGAAAAGATATAACTTAACGAAAGTTATCTATGTTGAAGAATTTAAAAATGTGACAGATGCAATTGCAGCAGAGAAGAAGATTAAAGGTTGGATCAGATCAAAGAAGATATCTCTGATCGAAACGAATAATCCCGAGTGGCAAGATTTAGGAGACCCTTCACTGCGTTCAGGATGACAAATATCGTTTATAATAATTGCATATGAAACTTGGATTTATAGGCCTTGGGAAAATGGGTAATCGGATGGTTACCAAGTTGTTGTCTGAAGGACACGAAGTCGTTGTCTGGAACAGATCTTCGGGAAAGGCAGATGCCTTAAAAGCAGAAGCAAAATCTAATTGGAAGTTAGAAAGTGCCAAGGACGTTGAAGATTTGGTTAGGTTATCGGGCGGAGACGAAGCAGGGCCGAGAATAATTTGGTCAATGTTGCCAGCGGGTGTTGTGACCAAAGACATGCTTGCCCAGATCAAAAAGTATGTTAAAAAGGGCGACATTGTTGTAGACGGCGGGAATTCAAAATTTACCGATACCCAAAAGAGTTATGAGGATTTCCAAAAAGATGGGATAGAGTTTTTGGGAATTGGGGTTTCCGGTGGAATTATTGCTTTAACTGAAGGTTATCCGATGATGGTTGGTGGTAGTCAAACTGCTTATGAATATATTTGCCCGATTCTTGATTCTCTTTCAAAGCCTGGTGGTGGTCATCAGTATTTTGGCGAAGGCGGGGCAGGGCACTACGTAAAAATGGTCCATAACGCAATTGAATATGGGGTTATGGAGTCGGTTGGTGAGGGTTTTGGCCTTTTGGAAAAATCTCCGTACAATTTAGATCTTCTCAAGGTTTCACAACTTTACCAAAAAGGAACACTTGTCTCGGGGTTTATGATGGCGCGGACAATCGAGGCTTTAGAAGCCGATCCAAAGCTGGAAAAGATCAGCGGCGTTATCGGCTCTGCTTCAGGGGAAACGCTTTGGGCGGTTGAGGAGGCAAAGAAAAAAAGTTTACTTTTTAAAATTATCGAGAACTCAATGGAGATTCGCAACCTTTCAGAAACTGACCCCAAGATCCAAAAATCATTTGCTGCGAGATTAGTCGCTTCATTGCGCCAGACGTTTGGCGGGCACGAAGTTAAAAAGAAATAAAGTTATTGAAGGTTTTGTTTTTTTCGTTCCTGTCTTTTCTTCATTAAATAATCAACTGCATTTCCGAAGAGAATACTTGCGGAAAACACTCCTGCTCCCATAACGAGAGTTTTGCGTACGGCGGTAAAAGCCGCATCATTTTCTGCACTCATTTCGCGGGCTCTTTCGATTGGGCCAAAACCAATTACGTCCTGGTGAGAGGTTTTGGGTAAAGCTTCTAACATAACTGCGGATATTATACTTTTTAATTAAATCTTGCAAATTGTCAGAAGCGGGGCGAGCCACTGACGCTTATCTTTTTCGATTAATTCGTTGGCTTCTTTTGGTCCCCAAGTGCCCGGCTTGTAAGTAACCAGCGGCGTTTTGCCGCTTTGCCAGACGGCCTCTATAGGGTCGATGATGCGCCAGCATTGTTCGGTCACTTTTTGGGAAATAAACAGGCTTTGGTCGCCGCCGATAACGTCCATTATCAGTCTTTGGTAAGCTTCAGGTTGGGGGGTGTCGAAAGTGTTTCGGTAACAAAATTCCATGTCGACCGGCTCTATTTCTGTACCCAGACCCGGTTTTTTGGCAACCAGACGGATTCCGATCCCTTCGTTGGGTTGGATTTGTAAGGTGATATGGTTGGGGGTTGGTTTTTGGTCCAGTTCCGGGAAGAGTTTGCGTTTGGTATCTTTAAACTGAATGATGATCGAGGTAACTTTACCGGGTAATTTTTTACCGGTACGCAAATAAATGGGGACGCCGCGCCAGCGGGGGTTATCGACTTCCAGCTTGATCAGGGCATAGGTTTCCGTTTGGCTTTTGGGGCTTATTTTTTCTTCCTGCAGATATCCTTCATATTGGCCGCGCACAGTCGAATTGACAACCTCAGCCGGGCTTAGCGTTTTGACATCTTTTAGCACCGCCAATTTGCGTTCATTTATTTCTGCGGCATTAAAGCCATTGGGCTCCTCCATGGTGATAATGCTCAGCAGCTGTAGTAAATGATTTTGGGTAATGTCTCGCAGGGCGCCAGATTTATCGTAAAATTCGCCGCGTTTTTCGACACCGAGATATTCAGATGTGGTTATTTGAATGTGGTCAATGTACTGGTTGTTCCAAGTTGGCTCAAAAATTTCATTACCGAAGCGGAAGGCGAAAATATTTTGCACAGTTTCTTTGCCGAGGTAATGGTCAATACGATAAATTTCGTCCTCAGAAAAATATTTTTCTAACAAAAGCTTGAGTGTCAATGCCGATTCAAGGCTGGAACCAAATGGCTTTTCGATGATAATTCTTGGTTTTTTATCATGTTCGGAGCAGACAATATTGAGACCTTCTTGGCCCAGATTTTCGATCGCCCCGACAAAAATATCCGGCGATATTGCCATGTAGTATATCGTTTGCGGGCAAGTGCCGGCTTCTTTTTCAAACTCTGTGATTGTTTTTTTAACGTCGTTTAAATTTTTGTCCTGAGCCACGTCAAGCGGGAGGTAGACAATATTTTGGAGAAAGCCTTGCAGGCCGGTGGTGTTATCGGTTTGGAGATTTTCTTCAAGGTAATCGCGGAAATTTTGATCTGAATGCCGGGTTCTGGCAGCGGCGATTATTTTGAGTTTTATGGGTAAAAGTTTGGCGGAATACAACTGGAAAAGAGCGGGAAAGATTCTTTTTTTGGCTAGATCACCGGTAGCGCCGAAGATCACAAAAACTAGAGGTGTGTTATTTTCCACTTTTTACATTGTACTACGTGAATTAGGTATTAGCTGTTAGGTGTTGGCGCTTAGATTCTTTTGGTAACTAACTTCTAACCTCTAATACCTAATAACTACTTACGGACAGGAAAAACAACGATGTGTAAAACAACGTTGATAATCCAAAGTAAAAAGGCTGCTACAAGTGCAGGTATAAAACCATTTATCTGGAAGCCGCGGACGAAGTAGGAAGCGATAATTAGAAGAAAGGCATTGATTACAAATGTAAACAATCCAAGAGTGAGGATGTTAATAGGAAGAGTGAGGATGAGAATAATGGGTTTAATTAGGGCGTTTAGAATTCCCAGAACGAGGGCCACTAACAGGGCTGTTGTAAAGCTGGCGACCTGGAAACCCGGCAAGTATTGAGAAATCAGGAGCAGGGCCAGTGCGCTTATTAACCACTCAACAAGAACGCTCACCATATAGTTAGCGTATCATGAGCCAGGTGACTTTTGTCAAGAAAAAACAATACAGGTTTTCGTAAATTACTAGAAAGTAAGCGGTATTAACGTTTCGTAGGCTTTTTGCCCCAGAGAATTTATGGTATATGCGTATAAGTAACCTGTTGATGATCCTGAGTAAATGTAGTTAACATACGTTTCAAATTGACAGGCGTTTGTACCATAACAAACGTCGGCGTTTGCTGTGCCTAGCACAAACCCATTTTTATCTATAACTTGCAATGTGATCTTTCCAGAAGTGACGTTTCCGGAACCGGTGACTTTTAATGGATTCATAGCAGTGTCATTTTCGGCTGGAGTGTAAATGACAATACCTGGGTTTTGGACCTCAACTGTGTCTGACCCTGTGTTTGGTTGAGTAGCGATTCCGCTTTTGGTTGTTTGCGGGACTACTGCAGGTTTGGCAGTCGGTGTGGGTGTCGCCGCGTATGTTTGGTTCAGGTTGCTGATAGGTCTCGGCGTGGAAGTACCGGTGGTGATGATCCGTGAGCTCGGGGTTGCGCTGGAAACGGTGATGATTTTTGGCTTGTTTGGACTGGAATAAGCCATATATAGCCTGCTTATACCCCAGGAGGCCAAAGTAATCAAAATGCCCAAAACGATTAGGCCAATGATAAAAGATTTAACTTTGAATTGCGAAAGGTCCATGATAAGAGTGCTTATTGTTCTCGCTGATGCTCAAACAATAGTGGATCAAAGTATATCAGAACATAGCTGATAGTCAAGCAGTGATAATGACAAGTGCACAGGCTAGTTTTTACTAAGGAGTAACATAGGATGAAGCCTGACAAGTTCAAGTGCTTTTTCCCGTAAAAGGTCGATTTTGTCCAAAGTGTCGGTCTCTGGTATTTGGCCAAAACTACTGGTGACCATTCCGACGATCATATCGTGAGGCGTTCTTGTAAGCACGTCGATCGTTTTAATATCTCCCCGCAGTAAAGCGTATATTGCCGGTGCGACTCCGGCTTTTCCGACAGGGGGAACTAAGTTAAAAATTGAAAGTATTCCATCTTGATCCATGGCATCGGATCTTGCTTTAGTCCACTCTTTTTGATTTCTTAATCTTGGTGAGTCGGCGCAAATTTTATCAATTGCGAATCTTGGAGTGTCTCCTTCATGTGGGTCCATGGAGCAATTTTAACATTTTGTTGATTTCGATTCAGTTTTCGGGTAAAGTTTGGTTATGGTGACAGAAGACCTCTTTGGTATTGGTAGTACAAATTTTCCTCTGGCACAGCGGATGCGCCCTAAAACCCTTCGTGATTTTTATGGCCAAGAGCACTTGGTTGGCAGTGGGAAGATTTTAGAACAAGCCGTCAAAAGCGGTAATTTATTTTCGGCGATTTTATGGGGACCGCCAGGCAGTGGCAAAACGACCTTAGCCCAAATTTTAGCGGGTGAAACGGGGATCAATTTTATAAATATTTCGGCAGTAACGGCGACGGTTGCTGACATGCGCAAGCATATCGAAAAGGCGGCCGATGATCTAAGACTCTATTCCAAAAAAACGCTTCTTTTCGTGGATGAAATTCACCGGTTCTCCAAATCCCAGCAGGATGTATTGCTGCCGCATGTAGAGACAGGCACGGTCATTTTAATTGGGGCGACGACTGAAAACCCTTCGTTTGAGGTGATTGGACCTTTATTGTCACGGTCGCGGGTTTTGATGTTGGAGCCAATCTTGCCCGAGCATCTTAAAGAAATTATTAGCAACGCACTAAAGCATAAAGAGCTGGGTTTGGGAAAGTTAAGACTGAAGATAAGCAAAGATGCCCAAGATGCTTTGATTGGGGCCAGTAATGGTGACGCCAGGTTTGCGCTAACGACTCTGGAGATTGCTTCGGGTTTGGTTAAAGTAGGCGGGACGATTGGTCGTGAGCAGATTATTTCGGCGATGCAGCGCAAAATGCCCAGTTACGATAAAAAGGCTGATTCGCACTACGATACCGTCTCGGCATTTATAAAAAGCATGCGCGGCGGCAAAACAGATGCGGCTTTGCATTATCTGGCACGGATGATCGATGCCGGCGAAGATCCGGTTTTTATTGCCCGGCGCTTGGTGATTTTTGCCTCAGAAGATATTGGAAACGCCCAACCGACAGGGCTTGTTCTGGCGACTTCTTGCATGCAGGCTGTACATATGATCGGCATGCCCGAAGCCGGTTTGATATTGGCACAAACTACAGCGTATCTGGCCGAGGCGCCGAAATCTATAGCTTCTACTGAGGCAATAAGCGCGGCGCTTGCGGATGTGCGGGCCGGCATGCTGGATCCAATTCCACTGCATCTGAGAAACGCGCCAACTAAGCTCATGAAAGAAATCGGTTATGGTAAAGGACACGTTCGTTATCCTTGGCGCGATGATCCTCAAGGTGGCGGGATGGAATACCTACCTAAGAATTTGGTGGGGAAAAAATACTACACAAGTCCAAAAAAGAAGTAGTTTCAAGGTCGGTCCTTAACGTACCATCCGTTAAGGACCGACCTTGATTCCTATTTAATTTGTTAATATAGAGGGGTGTCGAATTTCCTTTACTTTTTCGGTCTCTTAGCTTTCTTGTTTTTGATTTCCAAGGCGCTTTCTAAGCATTTAGGACTACTGATTTTCAGACTGACTCGGCATAATCATACGCTGACAGTGCGTTTGATGGCGGCCGTGTTTTTACCGGGAACCATTGTTCACGAATTTGCTCACGCTTCGGTGGCTCAGTTTATGGGAGTGCCTGTTGGGGATATCGAGTTGATGCCTGTTATTGAGGGTAACTATGTAAAGCTGGGTTCGGTAAAGGTTGCCGATACCGACCCTTTTCGGCGGTTTTTAATTGGGATGGCGCCGGTTTTTGTGGGACTGATTTTGATATTCACGGTACTTATTATGTTTCAAAGATTTGGCGAAGATTGGCCCCTCTGGGCGGTTTTTCTGGTTTACTATGCGATTTTTGAGGTTGGCAATGGCATGTTTTCCAGCCGTCGCGATATGGAGGGCGCCATTGAGCTATTTGTGGCTGTTGCCATTGTTATTGGCATCCTGTACTTTTTTGGGGTGCGGTTTTCTTTTGATTGGACTGCCGGTGCAATCAATAACCTCTCGGGATTTTTTAGCTTTGCTGCCGGGGCACTTTTAAAGATCGTGGTTTTGGATTTGGGAGTAATCATTGTTGCCTATTTTCTTAATCGCATTTCGGGAAGTCGGCGAAGTTGACATTCTCCCTTTGTCATTGCGAGCCCCGCGGGGCGGGGCGTGGCAATCCTTCTTGTCATCCTGATCCTGAGCGAAGTCGAATCACGTTCAGTCAGCTTTTTAATGGTATGCCCCGCATACTATGTGAGAACTTCTTGATATACTTAATGTATGGATTTCAAACAAGTACAGCAAAGAGCTCTTGAAGTAAGGGAAAAGTATTCGAACTTAGAATTAAAGAAAAAAGGTGAGCCTTGGACTAATTCTCAAATAATGGAAGGTTTTGTTGGAGATGTTGGCGATTTGATGAAATTAATCATGGCAAAAGAGGGCGTTAGAAATATTGAGAATGTTGACGAAAAACTTGCGCATGAATTGTCAGACTGCCTATGGTGTGTGTTTGTCTTAGCCGACAAATATGGTATTGATATGGGGACCTCTTTCATGAAAACCATGAAGGAACTTGATGAGCGTATAGATAAAGAAGATAAAGATTAAGTGGTTGAGTACATATCCCGCTGATAATAGGTCCTACATGGTCAATCAGAGCCAGCTAGCTATGGTATGTCTCGTGCACGATGTTGGAACTGATACAATCATTTAATGAATTTGGTTCTGATTAGACACTCAAAATCCCTTATCGATCCCAATATTCCTATAAACAAATGGGGACTATCCTCAGAAGGAGTTAAGTTAGCCGAAAAGCTAAATAAAATCCCGCAAGTGAAATCCCTGGATGTACTCTATTCAAGTTTGCAACCCAAAGCACTTGAGACTGCAGCCCTCGCAACGAAAGACACTCGTATTGAGATAAAAACAGACGACAGACTGACTGAATCCACCTCTTTCACAAACAAGTTTATAAGTCCTGAATTACTTGAACAAAATACAATCAAGTATTACTCAAATATGAACGTTGGTTTTAATGGCGGAGAAAGCTTTGAACAATCTCTTGTTCGTTTTAATTTGGCAATGGAAGATATTACGAAAGCAGAAGCTGACAAAAAGAGTGTTGGCATTGTGTCGCACGGCAATATTTTAACTGCTTTTACTAGTCAATTTGTTAACAAGGGCACATACGAATTACATGAAAGCATGGGTTATCCAGATATTGCTGTATTAAATTGGGATACAAAACAATTCACGACTTTTTTTGGTGATGTATTAAGTTGTTAAAGAAGAATAATAAGTTCTCACATAGCCAACCCTTCGACTGCGCTCAGGGTTATAGCCAGCGCCAGCTTTTATTTATCCTTAATTTGAGATTAGAATTATTTTTGGGGAGTTATACCTAAATGTTCTTCAACCGTAGCGACTCGTTCATCTAAGTCTTCGATTTTATCTTTGTTCACTTCGTACATATCACCGTAGCCTTTTAAAGTGGTCTCGATGCTCATAAGAGCCTCCGTGTGGTTGTCCAGTTTATCTGAGTGTTCGTCTAATTTTTTGAGAACAGGTGCAAGTGCTTCAGCTATTTCTGTTTTTACAACCTTAGCAATAGTTTTAACATCGTTGTCAGTCATTTGCCTTAACAATAATATACGTGTCTTTTTTTAAAAACAAGATTGCAAAAAAGTTTTGATTTCTTCCAAACAAACTCAGGATACTTAACCATTGGAACCCAATCGAAAGTTCGGAAATCATCAATAACTCCCAGCTTTAAATTAACTTCAGTCTGATATAATTTGCACAATGTACAAGGTTTTGCTTTATTACAAATATGTAGCAATTGACGACCCAAAAGTTTTTATGGTCGAACAAAGAAGAGTCTGCGAAAAGTTGGATCTTAACGGAAGGATTATCATTGCTACTGAGGGAATAAACGGGACTTTGGAGGGGACGGTCGCAAATATTAAAAAGTATATAGGTGCTTTGAAACGCGATCCAAGATTTACGGACACTCACTTCAAATTAAGCGAAGGGACGGGAGCTGCATTTCCAAAATTGTCGATAAAAGTCCGGGAAGAGATTGTCAGTGGTCATTTGATGGATTGGGATGTGGATCCAACTAAAACTACAGGCAAATATCTGACAGCCGTGCAATTACACAAATGGATCGCGTCCGGCAAAAAGTTTTTTATTGTTGATATGCGCAATGATTACGAGCAGGAGGTGGGGAAGTTTGAGAATTCGGTTTTGCCGGGGCTCTCAAATTTCCGCGATCTGCCTAAGGTTTTACCAAAGTTAGCTCACCTGAAGGGCGAAACGATAGTGACGGTTTGCACCGGCGGAGTGCGCTGCGAGAAGGCGAGTGGGTTTTTAGTAAAGCATGGATTTACCGATGTTTACCAGCTTTTTGGTGGCATTGTCACCTACATGGAAAAGTATCCAAATGAGGATTTTGCCGGAGCTTTGTATGTGTTTGACGGTCGTGTGGTGATGTCGTTTGGAGACAAGGGCAGGAAGGTTCTTGGCAAGTGCGTTGTCTGCTCAAAGCCTTCGGAGCACTACATTAATTGTAGTGATATCTTTTGTAATAGGCACTTCATTTGTTGCTCTAAATGTGCTAAAAAAATAAGTCTTTGTCCCATGGGCTGTCGTGACTATAGCCAGGAACCCAAATACTTAGGACGTTTTCTTAAACCTTGAGAAGCACGCCGACGATAACGCCAGCGAGAGTGGCAATGCCCCCCAGCACCAACATTTCCATAGCGCTTCTTATGGGGTGATAATGGATAACTCGTCCCTTTACAAACCCCACAACAAACAAGCTGATAAGGGCGAACGATAGGCTTAGAAAAATAATAAGATGGGTGGGGAAAAACAAAACAGGAAGAATGGGCACCAGGCCGGCCAGGAAATAAGAAACGAACATAATCACAGCACCCAGTATCAATTTGGGGTGGGTGTAGCTTTTGGCTTTGAGCTCGTCAATGGATTCCTCGCTAAGATATTCCGCTGCGCCCATGGAGATAGCTTCGACCGCAACCGTGACCAGGCTGGCCAGCAGGACATACTGTTTGGGAACGCCAGCGGCGGTAATGCCCACCACGACTCCCGTTGTGGAAACCAGTGCATCCTCCAAGCCAAAAATAGAACTACGGACGTAATTAGCATCCAATTTGTGTTTGTGCATACTTCCAGTATAAACTCTCCTTTAAGGTTTAGATAATGATTAGGAGATAAATCGGATTATTAATACGGTGTCAATGTGTAATAATGGTCTATAGATGTTCAACTTTAAGAATTTGCTCAGAGACCCAAAAATAATTGTTTCGCCGGAGAGCTTGAAAAGGAATATAGACGTTCACGAAATAGGCATTATCGTGGATGTGCGTTCCCAGCAGGAATACCTGAGCGGGCATCTGCAAGATAGTTTGAGCATACCGTTTGAAGAATTGTCGTTTAAAATTGCCTCCCTGGTACCTTTGAAGACAACCAGGGTGTTTTGTATTTGCCAGCAGGGAGATACGAGCTACGAAGCGGCTAAGCTGATGCGAGGCTTGGGTTACCAATTGGTATACAGTTTGAGTGGGGGAATTGCGGAGTGGCAAAAAAAGGGCCTGCCGATCGTTAAGTAATATTTTTCGTAAGCAGTGAGTCAGTGAGTCGGTGTATCTGTAGGCCAGTGAGTTCAGTGATTCAGTACTAATCTATTCACCGTTCTCACCGAATTTTCTGGATCACTGATTTTTTCTGACTCACCGACTCACTGAATATTTACTCATGACGGCTATCGATCTCTTGACGTTTCTCCCGTCTCCGTATATTGTTTAATCTAGATAATTTACTTTTGCTCAAAAGGAGGTGAAAAAATAAATGGATGGTTTAATTAAATCTGTTGAAGACGTTAATAAAAAATTACCGGCACTACCGCCAAAAGTTGTTGATGTTATTGTCATGATTGCCCCTTGGGCCGCACTTATTCTTGGTGTACTTGGGGTTTTGGGAGCGCTGACTGGTTTAAGTGCACTCGTTGGGCTTAGTTTTATAGCTTTGCCTATGATGGGTACTTATGGGGCTGTTGCATTAGGTCCACTGGCAATGGTGTCTTTGGTTCTTGTTGCGGTTTCAAGCGTTTTGGAACTGATGGCTTTTCCGGGATTGAAAAAGGAAAAATACGTTGGCTGGAAGTGGCTGTTTTATAGCACGCTAGTAGGCGTACTTAGCACAGCAGTTAGTATTGTAATGAACGTATCGAATGGTGGTTTCCCGCTTTGGGGAATTATTTGGACTTTAGTTGGTTTTTACTTTTTGTTCCAAATCAAGCCTCGATATAAGCTTTAATAATATAATTTTAGCAAGTCACTATGTGACTTGAATTAAAATGTTTAAAGGATATTAAAGCTTGCGGCACTTCGTGCCTAAAGTAAACTTTGATGATATAATTTCAGCAAGCCGCAGTGTGGCTTGAATTGAAATATTAATAGGTGGTCAAAGCTTGCGGTACTTTGTACCTAAAGTAACTTGCAATCCTCGCCCCGCTAAGCGGGACTGCGGGTCTAAAGTAAGTGAATTGTGGTTTTAGAAAATTAGCAATCCCGCTTAGGCGGGATTTGCTTGTTGTTTCTTGGTAAAATACAGCGATGGTAAACTTTTGGCTGGGTTTGACTCGGCCGTTTTTTGTTTTGGCGCCGATGGATGACGTGACCGATGTTGTGTTTCGACAAATTGTGGCCAAAGTTGCACGACCGGTCGTTTTTTTCACAGAATTTACCAATGTGGACGGGTTGATGTCGGCGGGTCGTCCAAAGCTGATTCGCAGATTCGAATTTACTCCCCAGCAACATCCAATCGTGGCCCAAATTTGGGGTTTAAAACCCGAGAATTATTTGCAGACGGCAAAGCTGATTGCCGGTATGGGCTTTGATGGCATAGACATCAACATGGGTTGCCCGGAGCGGGCCGTAATCAAAGCCGGAGCATGCGCCGCGCTAATAGAAAACAGAACTCTGGCTGTAGAGATTATCGAAGCGACAAAAAAGGGTGCAGGCGGCTTGCCGGTTTCTGTAAAAACTAGAATTGGTTTAAGAAGGCTACAAACCGAGGACTGGGTTGGATTCTTGCTTGAACAAAAGCTGGATGCGCTTATTGTCCATGGAAGAACAGCTTCGGAAATGTCCAAAGTACCGGCGCATTGGGACGAGATTGCAAAAGTTGTTAGGATGAGGGACAGCATGGGGTCCGAGACTTTGATTGTCGGCAACGGCGATGTTGTTGATCGCGCGGATGGCGTCAAAAAAGTAAAAGAATTCGGAGTGGATGGAGTGATGATCGGCAGAGGGATTTTTAGCAATATTGCAGCATTTAAAAAAGTATCGCAAGTATCGAGGGTAGATAAGTTTTCCTTCGGAAAATCGAAGGTATCGGGGGCTCAAAAAATTAAAATCGCAATGGAGCATGTGAGGCTTTTTGAAAAGACTTGGAAGGATCAGAAAAATCCGCAGATTTTGAAGAAGTTTTTTAAGATTTACATTAATGGGTTTGATGGGGCAAGCCAATTGCGCGAGTCGTTAATGAATACCAAAAGCATTGAGGAAATTTATGCGGTGCTGGAAAGCGCAGCTTGATGGTTATCTTACTTTACGTTTGATTTTTGAGGCACACAATGTTAGTTTGTTAACCACACATTATGACAGATCGTTTAGTTGGAGGTAAAAACAGTGCTGAAGATCCTCAAGCGGAAGCTATAGAGAGATCGAAAAGCATAGCTAGGCAAATAGTTGGAAAATGCTTGCCGGCCGGTGAGTACGGTGACATTGCGGTAAGGGCTGCTAGGTTTAGATTGGCTTTATTGTGGGAAAAGGATAGATTGCTCATAGATAGTATGATTGCAGGTGGTGGAGAAGTTGGTGAGCCTTTTGCCGGGACGGTGGACTTGGTAACATTTGGTTTGTGCAGTCAGGTGATCAATGAAGATTTGGAGAAAGCTCGACTCGAATTATCATTACATGCGCGTTATAGCTACGATGGCAAGCGGATAGGAATCACAATTAGTCAATTACAGGAAAAAGCTGCAGTTGTTGCTGAGGCCGCCAGACCGAACGTGTAGATTACGACATTCAATCGAACTCTTTTTCGGCATTGCCGGTATTTTTGTTGATCTTGTACCAATTAAAAGTGGCCGTATGGCCGTTTTTGATTTCGTAGACTTGGATTATGTAGTTTTGACCTTCTTCGTGGTCTAACTTTATTTGGCTGTTTGGGGTATTTTGGATGTACGTTTTGACTTCGGGGAGATTTTTGGTAGTTTGGATAGCCTGGCTCGGGCTGATAGTTTTGGGTATTTGGCTGCTTTTGGTAAAAAGCGGTATTGTAAGCCAGACTGTTAAAATTAGCTCCAGGGCGATAATCAGACCAAGAATAAATTTGAGCATTTAGTATTTTAACTCCATGGTAATTTGGAAATTAATTTTCTATCTTTGTTAATCAGTGTAAGCCCAGCTATGTTTCCGATTAGAACTAGAAACGTACAGGCAACTGCGGGTATACTAAAAATCTGAGTGCCAAGACTGTCACTGATTCTAATCATACCCATAAAAAATAAGATTGAGTTGCAGAAGTTTAGGACAACCGCAACGGTTGTGAGGCCAGGTTTACCTGAAAGTAATAATGCAATTTGGGCTGCCGAAATTGTAAAAAATGTCCAAAGCAGTGAATTAGGGAAGGCTTGGGCCAAACCAAAACCGGTTCTACCTGGTCCCTCGAAAGTTTCCCAGTTTAACAATCCCAGTAAAATCTGGGCGGTCAAAATTAACAGGCAGAAGTGCAATAGGCGGTTTTTATGCTTCTTGCCCTGCTTTGAAGCTGTAGAAATGAGAAACGGGCTAAGGAGTGCAACAACAACCAGAATAACGAAATATGCCACGTCAGTTGACCAATTTGAATGAATCGATGGCTTTGTTGATGATGATTTCGTTGATTGACCAGTTTTTTTCCGGCGCCCTGACAATAATTGTTATTTCATCACCATTCTTGTAGCTTATAAAATCATAATTATGGTAGGTGATACTGGGAACACCGGTACTTAAGTAAGTTGCCCCCCAACCTTCTAAGCCGTTTATATTTTTACGGGTGATTCTTGCTTTGTGGAACGCTTGGTCGTACTTAAAATCTCTGATTATTTTATCGTACGTTTTATCCGGTGACGGTTTTACTGCTATTGAGATGAAAGTGTGCGTGTCGCTTGGCGATTGGTACGATATTGAGTTGCTTTTCCCTGCGGAATTCGAGGTTGAGCTTGCAGTTTTTTTCCAGCCGGTTGGTGGTTTAAAATCAAAGTTTGCGGCTGAAGAACTGGGTGTTGGTGTCGGTTTGGCTGTTGCGGTCGGTGTTGGAGTTGGTGACGGTGATGGTGACGGTGACGGTGACGGAGAGTTTTCATCTCCCAGGAATTTGAACGTACTTATTGCCGATTGGATCTGCGGAGCTCTTTTGCCCCAGGCGGAGGTTAAGCCTGTGCCGGTGATTTGAACTGTGTAGCCGTTTTTGAAAATAATATAGGTAATCGCTTTTGCGCTAAAAAGATTGACGAACTTATCGACATCTTTGCTGGTTAATTTTCTACCCTGCCGGGCAGCTGCGTTTTGCAGTTGGGTACCCAAAGTGGGAGAAGTCACGGTCAATTCGAAGTACATCGCCTCGTTTCCTGCTAATTTGGTTTTTTTCTCTTTTGTGATTGTGGCTTTAATATCAGGCGCGCTTAGCTCAGACTTAAACACACCGACAGAATCTTTCAGGCTTGAGGCAGAGTTTTTTACGATGGCAATTTGCACGGAGGCGGCAGATTCGAGATGGCTTGTACCTGATCGCGCTTCATCTTTTTCTGGAGCTTCATAGAAAAACTTTTGGTAAGGATGGTCTTTTTCAGAGTCCGCCCAGCCTGACGGCGGATCAATAGAGAAAGCAGGCTCGCCCGCTTCTTGCGGTTGATAAACGACAGATTGGGTTGTTTCGGCAAGGACTTTTGATTTTAGGGGAAAATTAAACGCGACTTTGCCGTTTTCGGTGGTAATTACCTCGCTTTTAATCAGTACCGGAACAGCAATAGCGATGCTTAGTGCTATTATCAGCAGGAGAAGTAGGTGTAGTGTTCCTTTTTTGTGACCCCACAAACGGCGTTTACGCGAAGTGACAGGCATTAATTTAATAATAGCACAATGTGCACAGTGCGTTTCTTTTCGTGTAATTGTCTGTTTTTACACTTTTTACACACTCGGCATGTAATGAGTCTACATAGTTTCACGATTATGTTTGTATTGTTTTCGGTTCTCGGGGTGTTTCTTATTAGTAAAGCGTTTGGTGGTTAGTCGTAGTGCAGCCCGATTGAGTTTATTTTTGGTAAATATTTTTTGACCTCTTCACGAAACTTTTCGGAAAGTTTCGTGGAATATTTTCCGTACCCGCCTCCTTCTGATTGGGCGCACAAGCGGTTTTCATATTCCTGCACTAATTCCAGAATTTCCTTGCCATAGTCGTTAAAGACTTTTTGGTACTTTGCAGGTTCCATCACATAGTGGTCGTGAATATCTTTAAAATTCTCGAAAGTTTCCTTGTGGTCACTTAACATTAGCTGGAAATATTCTTTGAACTTGGCGGCCATTTTTAGATTATATCGAATATAATACGGTTATGTATGCAGCAAGAAAGGCAAAATTTCAGAGGCTAAATAGATTTCTACGGGAACAAGAGAGCTTGGTGATTCTACTACTTGCGGGACTGTTTGGGTTTTGGCATAATATCCCCTTATAGGGGATATATATGGCCTACAGACCGAAAGATACACACGAGCGAATTACCCACCGGCTCAAGATTGCGCGGGGGCATCTGGATAAAGTTATCAGAATGATGGATGAAGACGCCTACTGCATTGATGTCATGCATCAGATGCAGGCCATTGAGAGCGGTTTAAAAGAAACCGGGAATGTTCTTTTGGAAAACCACCTCAAATGCTGTGTTGCCGATGCAATCAAAAAAGGCAAAGCCGACAAGTCCATTGAAGAAATAATGCAGGTCTTTAAGAAAAAAGGGTAGTTACGATGACATTCGACAAGATAATAGTTTTGATTCTGGGTGTTTTTGGAATTGGATTTACCTATTGGTTCTTTTTGATGAAAAAGGAGCAAGAAATCGCCGTCACAGGCGATTCCATAGATATCAAAGTTGAAGGTGGTTACCAGCCGGATTTTATTTCGATCCCGAAAGGTAAAACCACGAAGATAAATTTTATGCGCAGCGACCCCTCCACATGTCTGGAAGAAGTTGTAATTGCAGATTTTAAAATTCGTAAATATTTGCCCTTGAATAAAAAAGTAACGATTGCGCTTACTCCGCAAAAAACCGGCGAATTTTCGTTTACCTGCGGCATGAATATGTTTCATGGAAAGTTGAAGGTGACAAGCTGATTAAAATTTTCAAATCAGTTTGTCATCCTGATCCTGAGCGAAGTCGAAGGAGAAGGATCTGATTTATGAAAGATGTAAAAAAAACATATCCAATCAAAGGCATGCATTGCGCGTCCTGTGTACGGGTGATCGAAAAATCCCTCAAAAGAACGGCGGGGGTTAAAGACGCAGTGGTTAATTTAGCGACGGAAAAAGCGACCGTTACCTACGACACTGAAAAATGCAGCGAGGAGCAAATTGCTTCGGCTGTGGCCGGCGTTGGCTACAAGGCGGTAATGGAGCAGGATGTTGTTTCCCAAGACGAGGAAAAAATTGAAAAAGCCAGAGAGCTTAAAAAACTAAGAAACAAAGTTGTCGTCAGCCTTTTTCTGGGAGGGCTTATTCTTTGGGGTAGTTTCCCGGGGCTTATCAATACCGCTCCTGCGTTTTTGAAAAACTTTTGGGTGCAGTTACTGTTGGCGACTCCTGTCCAATTTTGGGCCGGTTGGGATTTTTACCGGGCCACAATTCCGGCTTTAAAACACCGGACGGCCAATATGGACACCCTTGTGGCTCTGGGAACAACCGTCGCCTACATGTACTCTGCATTTGTAACCTTTTTCCCGGATGTTGTCATGGGTTTGGGTTTGGAAGTCATGCCCTATTTTGATGTGGCCACAATTGTGATTGGCCTAATCCTTCTTGGCCGCTATTTCGAAGCCGCGGCGAAGGGTAAAACCTCGGAAGCGATCAAAAAATTGATTGGTTTGCAGGCAAAAACTGCCAGGATAGTAAGAAACGGGAAAGAGGTTGATGTGCCGATTGAGCAGGTGGTAATTGGAGACATTATCAGGGTTCGACCCGGTGAAAAAATCCCGGTCGATGGTATTCTTTTAGAGGGAGAATCGGCAATTGACGAGTCAATGATAACCGGAGAAAGTATTCCCGTAGAGAAACAAAAAGGGGACACGGTTATCGGAGCGACAATAAACAAGACTGGAACTTTCACCTATAAGGCCAGCAAGATAGGCCAAGACACGATGCTTGCGCAAATTATCAAGCTGGTTTCCGAAGCGCAGGGCTCTAAAGCCCCAATCCAGAGAATCGCCGACACGATTTCTTCTTATTTTGTGCCGATTGTAATTATGCTGGCCATTGCCACCTTTGCCGTTTGGTATGTGGCCGGTCCCAATCCGGCGTTGCTTTTTGCTTTGCTTAATACTGTCGCGGTTTTAATTATTGCTTGTCCTTGCGCCATGGGTCTGGCAACCCCTACGGCTATCATGGTCGGAACAGGTTTGGGGGCGGAAAAAGGGATTTTGATAAAAGATGCGGAGAGTTTGGAGATCGCCCACAAGGTAAACACGATTATTTTTGACAAAACAGGAACACTGACCAAAGGCAAACCGGAGGTTACGGATATTATTTCCCTCTCCTCTGTCATTCCCGCGCAAGCGGGAATCCAGAATAAGATCCTGAAACAAGCTATAGCCCTGAGTACTCGAAGGGTTCAGGATGACATATTGTGCTTGGCCGCCTCCATCGAAAAAGGTTCGGAACATCCATTGGCGGAGGCCATCGTTAAAAGGGCGGAAGAAGAAAAGGTAAATTTACAAAAAGTGTCTAAATTTAAAGCTGTTGCCGGACATGGAGTAGAAGGGTTAATTGGGAAAAAACAAATTTACTTTGGCAATCGCAGATTAATGGAGAAAGAAAAGATTGCCCTTGGTTCTTACGGGGAACAGATCGAAAGGCTCGAAAGTGACGGTAAAACGGTAATGCTACTTGCCACCCATCCCAGTCATTCTGAGCCCTTCACTCCCGTCATCCTGAGCGAAGCGAAGGATCTTATTAATGTCCAGGATAAACTCCGCGAAGAATCTGTATTGTTGGGACTTATAGCTGTTGCCGACACCATAAAAGAATCCGCAATAGCTGGTGTGGAAGCTCTGAAGAAAAAAGGTATTGAAGTTATCATGATTACGGGCGATAACCCGCGAACGGCCAATGCCATTGCTTCAAAACTTGGCATTACCCGAGTTTTGTCCGAAGTGTTGCCTGGCCAGAAAGAAGCCGAGGTTAAAAAAATTCAAGCGGAAGGTAAAGTTGTGGCTATGGTTGGTGATGGTATAAACGATGCTCCGGCCCTTGCGGCGGCCGATGTTGGTATTGCCATGGGGACCGGTACTGATGTGGCCATAGAAGCCGCGGATATTACTTTGATCAACAAAGATCTCAGATCAGTGGCAACGGCTATCGAACTTTCAAGAAAAACCATGAGAACTATCAAGACGAACCTGTTTTGGGCTTTTGGTTACAACATCTTGTTAATACCGGTGGCTATGGGTGTTGCTTATCCAGTTTTTCATCTTCTTCTAAGTCCAATATTTGCGTCAGTAGCGATGGCAACAAGCTCGATATCGGTTGTTAGCAACTCACTCCTTTTGAGAAAGGCAAAAATTTAAACATGGATCAAAATATTCCCCCGATCAAAACAGAAATAAAAATAAGCGGCATGGTAACCCTCAACGAGGAAATTATTGTCGCAAAACTTCTGATGCAAATTGACGGAATTGTAAAAGTCTACGCGCATCACAAAAATGGCAAGTCCGAAATTTATAGTTCAAGGGAGATTAGTCTCAACGAATTACAGCAGACGCTGGCTGGCTATAATTTTCAGGTATCCGGGTGGGGGAATAAAGAAATAACAGGTTCGGAAACTGATAAAAAACGCATTTCGGGTAAAGATTTTTTAAAGTTTCTTCCAGTGGTTATTCTCGTTGTGACAGCTTATCTGGTTTATAAAAATTTTAACTTAGCGTCTCAGACCCAAAATGTTGAAAGTGTCAATCTTTGGGTGATTTTTCTAACAGGCTTAACAGTAGGGGGTTTAACTTGTCTTGCTGTTCAGGGTGGTCTTTTGGCTTCTGTTATTGCCGAGAGAGAAGAAGAAAGTGCGTTAGGAAAAGGAATAGCCAAACACGCAATTTACGCAACCGGCGCCTTTTTGGTTTCCAAATATATCGCATATGTTGCCCTCGGCTTTTTACTGGGGGCATTTGGAGGTGCATTAAATATTGATGGAAGAGTCCAAACAGTAATGCAGTTGGCGGCAGGGTTTTATATGATTGCCGTTGCGCTTAATTTATTAAATATCCACCCGATATTCAGGTATGCAATTATCCAGCCGCCCAGGTTTTTAACAAGACTGGTTAGGAACCAGTCAAAATCCAAAGATATTTTCGCTCCGGCTTTGCTTGGGGCAATGACTATTTTTATTCCCTGCGGAACAACTATTGCAATAGAAGCGCTGGCAATTAGCAGTGCCAATGCATTTGCCGGTGCGGCCATAATGGCGGCTTTTATTTTGGGAACAATGCCGGTGTTTTTTGGAATTGGATTTATTACTTCCATCTTGGGTGAGACATTCAAAACAAAGTTTTTGAAACTGGCAGCTGTGGCGGTAATTTATCTGGGTATAACTTCCATTAACGGTTCGCTAACAGCACTGGGGTCGTCCGTTACTCTGCAGGCGCTGGTTGAGAGTTTCCCTAAAACGATTAGTCTTGGGAAAAGTGACAATAATACTCAAAGTAGTCAATCAATTACCCAAAATGCAGAAATAGAAATTACTTCCCGCGGTTACGTGCCGGCTTATTTAAAAGTGAAAAAAGGTCAGGAAGTTACATTGACTCTTAAAAGTAAGGATGCATATAGCTGCGCATCGGCTTTTAGAATCCCAACTTTGGGTGTAAGCCTCAATTTAGCGCCTAATGATACCCAGACCGTTAAATTTACGCCCGATAAAGCAGGTCAAATAACTTTTGCCTGTTCTATGGGTATGTATAGAGGGGTGATCGACGTAATATGACCAAAAAAAAGTTGAAGATAGAGGGTATGCACTGCAGTTCCTGTGCGATGAGTATTGATTTTGATTTGGAGGATTTAGAGGGTGTCAAATCGAGCAAGACCAGTTTTGTTAAACAGGAAACGGAAGTTGAATTTGACGAAAAGCTAATAGACTTGCCCAAAATTTTAGAACAGATAAAAACTACGGGTTATAGCGCAGAATAAAAACTCTTAAATTGTAAATAGATTGTTAAGTAATTAGAATATTTTCCGATGGATAAATCTGGCAAAACAATTTTAGCCAAGGGACTCTTGGAAGGATATGCAGGGAACGGTATGCGAAGTTCTGCGGTAAGGGCGGGGTTTAATCTGGACACCAGCGACTACGAAGGGTCTGAAGGCAGATATCACGATGAATGGGCAGCCGATTTTAATGGGGGCGGTCAGGAGCTAGCGGAAACCAAAAGCGGCGAAAAAGTAACAAGGGTTTATGCCGGCGGAGCACTTTCAAAAGATGAATTACAAAAGTTAGGATTGACGAAAAAGGATGTAATTGGAAAGTTAATAAGTTTTGTTAATGGATTAAAAGATGCAACTAGGCTGGACAGGGATGCAGATGTGACGGAAGAGGAATGGAGATATACATATAAGGTTTTAAAAAATGTTGAAGAGGTTCCTGTTGTTTTAGGGGGAGAAGAAATTCGCTACAACGGGAATTTGGTATTTATTCACTACCATATTATTTCTCCAATTAAATAAATTCTATCCGAGTTTGGGTTTAATGCGGGTGACGAACTGCCTTGATACTTAATTGATAGTAACGGAGCCGGAAGCAAAATTGGCAGAATAAGGTTTATCAAGTTCAATTGTATCCAAATTATCGTTAATTAGATTGGTGACAAAATTTGCCACTTGAGCTGAAACAACCGGTAAATCCGGAAGGCTGCCTGCTTTAATGTTTAGATCAACTGCCTTTGGGTTTGAGCCGGAAAGGTCGACACTGGCAGAAGCGTAAAATGACGGGTTAAATGGACCAAGTTTTATTTTGCCCGAAGCGTGGCCGAGGCCGGAAGTAAAGCAGATGCGGGCATCTTGGACCTGGTTTTTAATGTAGCGCTGGGCAAGAAAGGTTGCTTCGCTGTCGGTAATTGTGATACTGCCGCCATTTTCCAAGGCGTCGCCGATAGCTTTTTCGGTTTTGGTTGCGCTGCTGCCGGAGGGGCACTGCGGTGCACTTCCCACAAGAACCGCGGTTCCTGCGCCAACTACTGCCAGCACAGAAACTCCAAAAATTAATAAAATGATTTTGAGGACGAGACCTGCTTTTACCATTACTAATAATAGACTCGACCTTTTTTGGAATTTTGTCAAGCCCGTGTCCCGAATTAGGACAAATTAAATTTTGGTTTTGTTATACTTTCCTTTATGAACTTGTCTGTTGGAATTGTTGGGATATAAATGGACATTCTGTGGGTGGCCATATCCCTTTTGAGCTCAAATTTAGGCTTCCAAAACTGAGGAAAGAGAGAATAATTTTTGGCAGGGATATGTTTGGTAGAATAGTTTTGAGCAAAGTTCCTATAAGGAGATTGTTTCGATAAAAATGATTGAGCTTGACAATAAGTAACTTATAAGTTACTATATATGAAGAAGAATATATTTGTAGATAAGAATGCGCAAAAGGAGCTACGTGAATTTAGCGAAGAAGTACAGTTAGAGTTCGAGGCGTATTTTAAAATTCTAGAGCATGAAGGGAAACTAGAATTACCTCATGCAAAAAAAGTTACTAGAGATTTATTTGAAATTAGAATCAAGGTGAAGGGGGAATATCGCGGGTTTTATGCGTATATTGGAAAGTTAGATGTTGTAATTTTGCACTTTTTTAGAAAGAAGACGCAGAAAACACCGATAAAAGATTTAGATTTAGCTCAAAAGAGATTTAAACAATATGAATCGTAAAATTAATCAAGCTGTTAAAAGAGGAGATTTGCTAGCCTATGCTGATCTTTTTTCTAGCTATCCCAAAAAACGTCAACAAGAGATCTTGGAGAAAGTGAGATACTTAAAGGCTGCAATGGAGCTTAAAAAGCTTAGAAAAGAATTGAAAATCTCTCAAGAAGAACTTGCCAGTAAGATGAAAGTAAAAAGAGAGTTCATTGCGAGAATTGAAAGCGGGGAGCAGAATATAACTATTGAAACATTAAATCGGGTAGCCGAAGCTACAGGCAAAGAGTTCGAATTCCACTTCAGATAGGTGTTTCATTTAAGCCAATATTTAGACTTCCAAAACTACGGAAAGAAAGAATAATTTTTGACAGAGACGAATTTGGAAAGATAGTTTTGAGTAAAGTCCCGAAGAGGCGACTATTCCACTAGCGTGTTTCCGATATTCAGCTTTCTTTGTTTAGATTTTTCTTGGCTGTCATGAGAGCATTTCTTAGGGCTGATATTTCAAATTCATGCCAAGATGGGTATTTCTTTTTGAGCTCCGAGTCAATAGCCTCCATATTGGGGATGTAATCCAGCTGTTTATTCAGTAGCTCATCAATTGTTGAGTTTGAATATTTATTAAGAAGCGTTTGCAAAGTTTCTTTTGACGTTGAATCATTGCCTGCAATTCCATGGAACAGCAGATCAAACACATAGGTGTATCTGCCGTTGTTAACTCCGTTATTAGAAATAGTTGAGGCAAAAAAATAGTCTCTCATTTCGTCAGAAAGAATTTCTTCTGAAACACTTGATAAGTTTTTTTGTGAGATTTCTAGACGTTGGTAATCTCTCGTTTCTTTCAAGTGTGCTAGTATGATTGGCTTTGGGGCCACATTATTTTTTAAAAGTATTGAGTGTACTTCAAAGTTTGGAGAAGGGTAGTTCATAAAAAGTGGCGATGATTTGTCGTAACTCGAGGTGCCACTCTTGTCTAACTCATAACTGATTTCTTGACCGAGATAGTTAATAGTCTCTTCGTCTAAGCCTTCAAACATTGCAATCACTCTATTGAATTCAATCTGATTTAACTTTGCAATGCTTAAATAAATATTCTTTATCTTGAGGTTTTGGGTTGAACCGTATCCATTACCAAGCATTGCTAGTATTTCTCGTTTCGTGAATTTTGGATCCTTCTCGGTGTAGCGTCTTAGGGCATCTTCAGCAATTTTGGAATCTAGATTATTGTTTTCCAGTAAGTTGATTCTGAGTGCTTCTTGTGGATCTTGGTACAATTGAAAACTAGACTCGAAAGGCTCAAGCTTACTCCAGTCATATTTTAGCTCGACTTCTTTATATAGCTTCCACTGAGTCTCAACCGGTATCAACGGATTTTGTGCAATTCGAATAATTACAAGAGGGTCTTTACTTTGAGATAAATATATTAGCTCGTCCACGTCTTTGGTGCTAGCCGCTTTCTCTTCACATTTGTTAAATTCGTATTCTGGTGGGGGTGGAGTGAGTGCGTATGCGTCGGATATTAAAAAACTAAGAAAACTTCCATTTGGAGCTTGTGAATATTTCTCATGAGTGTGCTCTTTTTGGAGTTCTAAACAGTTCTCTGCAGCGGTTGTTCTTTTTTGACTATAAATAAAAACACCTGCAGTTGTAAGTAGTGAAACTACAATTAAGATACACAAAACTAGAGGTAGGGCAAAACCTTTTTTCACTATAATTTTATTCTAGCACTAAATTTATTGTTATAATCCAATCATGGTCAAATGTGGAATAGTTGGATTCCCAAATGTGGGAAAATCGACGTTTTTTAATGCCCTTCGACAATGCTCAGGATCTATGACGCTTTTGGAAAAGCAGATGATAGAATACTTTTATGATTATTTTGCTAGATAAAAAGATATCGCCAGAACAATTAAAAAATGCTGCAGAAGACTTGGAGGGGTATATTAAGTTTGTTGTGGACATTGATAGGGAAGTGATGACAGCCGGTGGTGCAAGGCACGTTGAAGGAGAAGAGATTTTATTAAAAGACGGCAGTAAGCAGGCTGATTTATGGGGTGGTGGTTACGATTTAGAGAGTGGTGAGATGGATTTTGATTCGATGATTAATATTAGACCGGGTCAGGGAAACACGAGCCGTGAGGTTTTGGATCCGGCGATTCGTAAGTCTGTTGAGAAAATTGTAAGGGAGCTTTTGGTATGAATGCCCAGGAAATAACTTTGAATATTGCAGTTAACCTTGGAAGACTTGCCAGATGGGTTGGTGAGGGGAAAACTTCTAGGGTCAAACAGTTTGTCGAGGAAACGGATGAATATCTTAAACAACTTGATGATGCCACGAGAGGGGATCGCTTTGAAAAGACGTATGACTTGTTTAAGAAGAGCTACGAAAGGTTAAAACAGAATTCTAAACTCGATAATGTATGGGCTGAGGAAGCTTTGACCTGGTCAAATATTCTGGCGCACAGGGCAAAGTTTGCATAACACTTTGCTATACTTCTCTTTATGAATTTATCTGTTGGGATTGTGGGTTTTCCGAATGTTGGCAAAAGCACGCTTTTTAATGCGTTGTTGAAAAAGCAGGTGGCGGTGGCGCAAAATTATCCGTTTACAACCATTGAACCCAATGTTGGTGTTGTCGAAGTGCCGGACGGGCGGGTGGATGCGCTAAAGGAGCTGATCGAAAAAACCGAAGGCTTGGTGCCAACGTATAAAACAATCCGCGCCGCGGTCAATTTTGTGGATATTGCCGGGCTTGTAAAAGGCGCATCTTCCGGAGAAGGCTTGGGGAACCAGTTTCTCTCCCATATCCGTGAAGTCGATGTGATCGCCATGGTTTTGCGGGGTTTTAAAAGTCCCGATGTAATTTTGAGCAACAGTGAAGAGCCGGTTAGTGATAGCGAAGTTTTAAAGTCGGAACTGCTTTTAAAGGATTTGGAAGTATTGACCAAAAGGGTTGACTCTATGGCTCGTGAGGCCAAGATTAAACCAGCAACAGATCCTATCCATGGAGTATATGCGGTGATGGAAAAAGCAAAGCAATTTGTGGAGGAGGGTAAATGGTTAGCTGGACAAGGTTCCTCCTTGCAAGGGTCTTCTGACTGCAAGGTAGAACCTTGTCTTTCGGATGAAGACTTGGAAAAGATAAAAGATTTGCAGCTTTTGTCGACCAAAAAAATCATTTATGTAATAAACAGTGATGAGGGCGATTTGAATGCAGAGCCGTCAATTGTAGGGGCAATTCGGATTAGTGCAAAGCTGGAGGAAGAGTTGAGCGGACTTGCCGAAGATGAGCAAAAAGAATATCTCAAGGAGCTTGGAGTTGAGGAGCCGGGACTTAATATTTTAATCAGGAAGGCATACGAAACTTTGGGTTTGCTTACTTTTTTTACTGCCGGACCTAAAGAAGTGCGAGCTTGGACAACATACGTTGGAACATTGGCACCGCAGGCAGCAGGAGTAATTCATACAGACTTTGAAAGGGGATTTATCGCAGCAGAAGTGATCGACTGGAAAAATTTAATCGATGCGGGTGGATGGCAGGCTGCAAAAGGAAAAGGACTGATCAAAACAATCGGAAAGACCGAAGAAATAAAAGATGGGTACGTCGTCGAATTTCGGTTTAGTGTTTAGAGGATACCCTTCCTTTTACGGGCATTACATAATCCCTTAAGGGGATTAAGAAGGCAAGAATATTTTTCTTAACATCATTTAACCCTTCCCAGTTCGGACTGGATCTTAGGGAGCGGTCGATTAATTTGTTCAGTTTCTCATAATTGTTATAGATTTCTTCAGGTGCCATTCGGTGGTGAACATCATTAAGAAAATATTGATGAAAAGTTCTTACAAGATACGGTAGAAAGTCCGGTCTTGGGGTGAGTTCTTCAAAAAAAGGATAAGGACTTGCATTTAATACGGCGGCTTCTTTGATACCGCTTAAGTCTACTAACCAGTCAGAAACACCTTGATAAAAATGTTCCAATCCATCTTTTTTTAAAACACCTTTTTCCATAAGTAGATCGATAGAATTGTCGGAGACCAGACCAATAAATGCCATTCTCAGGTCGTCTCTATAAAGAGTACATTCCTTGTCTTGTGCGTACTTATTAAGATCTTCCAAGTTTTGAAGCGGCTTATTTGTGTCCTCAATGGCCATTCCGAGCACTAAATTTACAGCAAACAGTGTGTTGGCCCATGGATCTTTATATGCCTGGGGTTCGCCATATTGAAAATCGGGTTCTAAATCTTTCGGCGTAAAACAGTCGGCCATTTGTTGTCTTGACCAGCGGGACGGCACTTTTTTGACCTCCTTTGAGCTGAAAGCAAATCCTCTTTGGGTTTTGATTAGGGTTTCTGCGGGCAGGGGAGTACCTGCAAGGAGTAGAAAGCTTTTTTCGGATAGATATTTTGTTTTGTAACGCAAAGACACAACTGTTGTTTCGCTATCGTCTAGCCTGCCCCTTGCTATTGCCGGTCTATTTTTAATTCTTGATTCTTCCAACAGTTGGACTACATCCGGGTGTGCTTTCGAAAAGTGCGGAAAAGCTATTTGGGTGAAGGGTACAAAACCGACAGAAACGATTTGAGCTGTTTCACCAGGGAAACCTTCCCTTCGGAAGTTTTGGAATATCCAGTTTTGGCCTTCTTTACGATCAACGCTCATAATTGTGGATTATACCCCATAGTTTAATCGGTGACAAGTTATTAAGATGTTATTACGTGCCGGTTGAGTTTAGATTCCGTGTTTGATATCATTACGCAGTTGCGGATGGATACCGCTGAGACGAAAATCTCTTAAACAATTTTAAATATGTACGAACTTATGGTCATAGCTGGGGCTGACGGGGCAGACGAAACGGTTGAGAAACACCTTAAAGATTTGGCGGTTAAGGATTCCAAAAAACAAAGCATGGGCCGTAAACAATTGGCGTACCCGATCAAAAAAGTTACAGAGGCAGAATATTTTCTTTGGACTTTTGAAGCCGAAGGTTCGGCTGTTAACCAGTTGGACAACAAACTGCGCTTGGAGCAGGAGTTGATCCTAAGGCACTTGCTGACGGTGTTTGATCCTAAGAAAGCGGCAAAAGTCGCAAAAGTAGATATGTTTTCCTCCGGAAAATCGAGAGTAGCGGAAGTATCGAGTGTATCGAGAGCTGAAGAAAAAGAGAAGGCGGAAGAGCCAAAAATGAAGCCGAAAGTTACGGTTACAACCAAGATAGTAGCGGTAACAACGGCAAAGTCGACAGTCAAAGGGAAAAGTGAAGTTAAAGCCAAGAAAGGGAAGAAATAGGAGGAAGAAATAAATTTGAAATTCGTAATTTTAAATTTTCATTAAACATTAAAATATTTAAATTTGAAAATTGATTAAAAATTGTAAATTGTAAATTGAAAATTAAAGAAAATGTCTAGTAGAGCAAGTTTAAACAAGGTATTACTCATTGGTAACTTAACCCGTGACCCGGAACTTAGGTACACACCTTCGGGGGCGGCAGTTTGTACTTTTGGTTTGGCGACAAATAGGGTTTATACATCTTCGGATGGAACCAAAAAAGAAGAAACGGAGTTTCATAAAGTCGTTTCTTGGAACAAATTAGGCGAACTTTGCAGTCAGCTTTTGAAAAAGGGCCGCAAAGTCTATGTCGAGGGACGGCTTTCGACCAGAAGCTGGGAAACACCGGATGGTCAAAACAGAACGACAACCGAAGTGGTTATCGACGACATGCGTATTCTGGACAGCCGCAAGGAAGCGGGTATGGAGGAATATACGCCGTTTGTTAAGCCCGATTCAGCGCCGGTTGCAAAGGCTGTGGTTGATGCTGTTCCACCCGTAGAAGACGGGGCGGTTGCAGCAGGTACAGATGAGTCAAAGGCAAAGCCGCCAAAGGCGAGCCTCGCTGATGGCGGGGGGAAAGTCGATGGTAGTAAAACAGAAGAAGTAAAAACGGCCGCCGGAGGCGAGCCTCGCCCGGATGGGCGGGAAAAGTCAGAGCCGGAAGAAGTAGATCTGGATGATCTGCCGTTCTAATATGCTAAACGCTAAACGACAAAAGACTAAGGCTCAGACAAGTTCTTTCCTGCGTTTGTCGTTAAGCTTTAAGCGTTTGTCAATTAAATAAATGGCCAGACAAAGATTAATTAGAAATTTAGTAAAAGCGAAACATTGTCCTTTGTGTGCTCAGGACGTCTATGTGGATTATAAAGATGTGCCACTTTTGCGCAAGTACGTTTCGGACCGCGGCAAGATAATGGGTCGCTCCAAAACGGGAATTTGCGCCAAACACCAAAGACAAATGACCAAGTCCATCAAAAGGGCTAGGATTATGGCACTATTGCCGTTTGTCCAAAGCTAGGGTTTAAAATTCGAAATCCGAAATTCTAAATCCGAAACAATTTTCCAAATTATAAATATTAAAATTCTAAACCAGTACGCCTAAAGGTTTATTACTTATGTCATTCGAATTTGTTTCGAATTTCGAGTTTCGTGCTTCGAATTTATTATAGTTGTACGCACGTCGGCCATATGCTAACCTTTTAGGTATGCCTCTAAAGGTCCCGCAAGCTCCCAAGCAAAAAATTTCTTCTCCAATTGGTACTAATTCCGGTGTATTTGGTTTCGTCGTGCAGTTTTTAATCGTTGCGGTGGCATTTTTTGCCATCGGTTTTTTGGTTGGGCAGAAAAAGGTTTCTATTGAGCGCAAGGGCGTTGCCCCCAATATTGTAATAGAAAACCAGGCACCTCTTCATCAAAACGTCGACTTCTCGCTTTTCTGGAAAGTCTGGGATACATTGCCGCAAAGGTATCTGGACAAGAACTCCATAGACGGTCAAAAGCTTTTGTACGGGGCAATTTCCGGCATGGTGCGGTCTCTTGGCGATCCGTACACGGCATTTTTGGACCCCAAACAAAACTCTGCGGTTTCCGATGAACTGGCGGGTAGCTACCAGGGGATTGGGATTCAGATCGGTTTTAACAAGGATAAAAGGCTGGTGGTGATTGCGCCTTTGAAAGGAACACCGGCCGAAGCAGCCGGGTTAAAGCCTAAAGATATAATTGTCAAAATTAATACTAAGGACACTTTCGATATGACTCTCCCGGAGGCTGTGGATCTTATTCGCGGCAAAGCGGGAACAAGCGTGAAGCTGGTGCTATTGCATGACGGCGGTGAAAAGACTTTTGAAAAGGATCTAAAAAGAGCGCAGATAGATGTTAAGAGTGTGGAGTTATCTTACAAAGACACTAATAATGGCAAAATTGCCATCATCAAAGTTTCTCGGTTTGGTGAAAAAACGGACAGTGAGTGGGACAAGGCGGTAGAGGAGGTTTCCGGTAAAAAAGTTAGCGGTGTGGTTGTGGATATGCGCAATAACCCCGGCGGCCTTTTGACTTCCGCTATTCATTTGGTCTCCGATCTTGTGAAGGATACGGTTGTGAAGCAAGAATCCGACAAAGGCGAAGTCAGCTCTATGGGCGTAGATCATGCCGCACGGCTTGGTTCGGTCCCCGTGGTTGTCTTGATCAATGGCGGCAGTGCTTCGGCGGCTGAAATTTTCGCCGGGGCTGTTAAGGATAACAACCGCGGCAAATTGGTCGGCGAAAAATCTTTCGGCAAAGGCACAGTCCAGGATGTTGTTAATTTCCCCGGCGGATCTTCACTGCACGTCACAATTGCCAAATGGCTCACGCCAAACGGTGATTCGATACACGGGGTAGGAATTACACCCGACATCATTGTCGTTTCCAAAGACGACGAAAAGGTGGACACTCAGCTCGAAAAAGCCCTCAGTTTGCTTTAAAACTTCAAGCCTGCACAAGGTTGATCCTTGCTAGGATCAACTAACTGCAAGGTCTGATAAGGAATATAGAAGCTTTTAGACAATTGGGCCAAAGATATAATCAAGGGGTTTCCGGTGTTATTGCAGATTCTTGAGCAGCGTTTTGCAGATCGGCAATGATCTTGTCGATATTGCCGTCCATGATCGATTCCAAATTACTCCCCCGAACAATTTGCTACGCAAATATTACGGGGCAAGCAATTTTTCTTCTTGCGATTGGTAGCTTTGCAAAGCCTTAATTATTTTATCGAGATTGCCATTCATAATCGATTCAAGATTACTCCATGATTGTTTTATTCTGTGGTCTGTTGCTCGATCCTGTGGGAAATTATAGGTGCGGATTTTTTCGGAGCGGTCGCCGGTGCCCAGCTGGTTTTGGCGGGCATTGCCGTGTTCCGCTTGGTTTTTTTCTTCTTCCATTTGGTATAGACGGGAACGGAGAAGGTCCAGTGCAATTTCGCGGTTTTGGCCTTGGTAGCGCTCGGTAGAAACTTTAACAATCAAGCCTGAAGGGATATGTTTAAGGCGGACCGCTGTCGAGACTTTGTTGACGTTCTGACCGCCATGACCGCCGGAGCGAAATGCTTCGAATTCAATGTCTTCCGGTTTGATGACAATCTGAGTCGGGGTGACTTCCGGTAAGACTGCTACGGTGGCTGTTGAGGTATGAATGCGGCCGGAGCTTTCGGTTTTGGGGACGCGCTGGACACGGTGGACGCCGGATTCCCATTTTAATTTATTAAAGACTTCGGGGCCGCTGATTTTTAGCGTCACTTCTTTGATGTTGCCCAGTCCGCCTTCATTTTTGTCGAGTTCTTCGATTTTCCACTTTTGATTGGTGGCATATCGGGTGTACATACGGTAAAGATCACCGGCAAAAAGCCCGGCTTCGTCGCCGCCGGCTGCGGCACGGATTTCCAGAATTGCGGCGTCCGCGTCATTGCGAGACCCGTTTTGGGTCGTGGCAATCTCACTATTAGATTGCTTCGCTTCGCTCGCAATGACGAGAGCTTGCTTTTGCTCTTCGAGCTGTTTAATTTCTTCAGAAGCCAAGACGGACATAGCGGGATCGTTCTCCACGAGAAGTTTAGCCTCGGCAATTTTGGCTTCTAGTTCGGCGATTTGGTTTTTTAGATAGTCGGACATAGATGATTGTTAGATTGCTCAATTGCTAGATTGTTAAATTTTTAATTTGCTGTCAGTGTATCGAATCAATTGATGAATCTCGATTGGTAGTTTAAGAAGTTCACCGAGAATGTGTTCATACTCGATTTTCGTTAATAATTTTCTTATTTTAGACTTCTCGTTCCAGTCACAGCTTTCTTTCATTGAGCCAAAACTGTAGTAATAAAACTTTATCTTATCTTTTTTGCCGTAACGACCGAAACCTTCTGCAATGTTTGCTGATATTGAATCAATAGCCGTTACGAATTGTATTCCTACGGTTTTTTTCGCAAAATAGTCCCACTTAATCACAATCTCCCAAACGTACGTCGATAAATTTAAGGCTCTTTTGTAACAATCAATATCGTTTAACTGTAAATATTTCACGGTCTTAAGTGGTTAATGTGATTATAGCAATTGAACAATTTAGCAATGGAACAATATTTCTGGGAGAATCTACGAATTCGCTTGTTTCTTGGCCAGTTCGATCATTTCCCGTAGAGAAGAAGGGCGGATACGTTCTTTTCGTTCGGCCAGTTTTTGAACGGTTTGAGCTTTGATCTCTTTGGCCTTTTCTTGTTTCTTTTGGAACTTTTCGACGCGGCCTAGGGTGTCGACAAACTTCATTTCACCGGTAAAGAAAGGGTGGCACTTGTTGCAAACGTCGATTTTGATCTCGGGCACGGTAGCGCCGGTTGTGAAGCTGTTACCACAGGCGCAAGAAACCTTGCAGTCGTCGAAATATTGAGGGTGAATGCCGACCTTCATGTCGGAGTATTCTACCAAAAAACGCGTATTTGAGCAACAGCTCTGTGTTAAAATTCGAAATCCGAAGCACGAAATCCGAAACAAATTCGAATGACAGAAATTATAAATACTAAAAAATTTAAGACATTTGAAAATTCGAGTTTTGTATTTGTTTCGAGTTTCGAATTTCGATATTCGAGTTTATTTGTATAGTGGATGCGCCTTACGTTTAAACTCCGCCAGGATAACGGCTGCGGTGATGAGAATGCCACCTACGATCAGGCCTGTGGTGATTTTTTCTCCAAGTAAGATGATTGCCAAAATTGCACCGGAAATTGGGTCGAGGTAAAAGAAAAAAGCGGCGCGGCCGGCGGGCATTTGCGAGAGGCCTTTTGCCAGGCCCAATAAGCAGTTAATGATGCGAAAAAGATTCCGTATAAAATGCCCAAAAGCCCAACGATGGTTACGTTGCTGGTCCATACCGGATTTTTTATCTGCTCGTAAATTGCCAACGGTGCGAAGGTGACTGCGCCTATTGCCATCGTGTAGAAAGCAACAGTTGAGGCGCCGTAAGATCTAAAAAGTTTTTTGCTGACAATTTCGTAAATGACCCAGGCGATGGCAGAAAGTAATAGAAGAATGTTACCGATAAACTGGGTGAGGTTTGAGGCGGAAGGCAGGCCGATTATAAAAAAAACGCCACTCGCCGCGATTACCGATGCGGCTAACACTTTTAGCGAAAATTTTTCCTTAAGAAAAAAGTTTGCGGCAAGAAGCGTCAGTATTGGCATCGATGCTGCCAGGAGTGCGGCGTTTATAGCCGGGGCAAGCTTTAAACCCAAAAAGAAAAAGGCAATGTTAAAAGTAACCCCGGAGAGGCCGGCGTAGATAAAGGTCTTAATATCGGGCTTTTTAATTTTAAGCTTCTTAAATATAAAGAAGGACAAAATTACGGAGGCGCCGGCCATTCTTATAAACGCCAGTGTAAAGACGGGGACTTCTGTTAATGTCAGCTTCATGATAGCCGGAGTCCCACCCCAAATTAGCGTGGCGATGATAATTAGAATGGTGGCAGAACGAAGTTTCATATAAGAATAACTAATAACTAATAACCAATAACTGATAACAAATATGAGTGCATATTTTCGATAAATCGAAAAGAACTAATACAAACTTGGTCTGTATGTCATCCTGAGCCCTTCACCCCTGTCATCCTGAGCGAAGCGAAGGATCTTGTTAATGTTCAGGATAAACTCCGCGAAGGATCTTGTTAAACTTAAGATTCTTCACTCCGTTCAGAATGACAAGGAGAGATCATCCCAGTTTGGATTGGCTGATTCAATTAAGGCATTTTTCTTACTTCTTAGCCAGCCCTTAATTTTCTTTTCTGCGACGATTGCGTTTGTTGCATGATTAAATTGCTCAAAGTATACAAGTTTTGTTAAGTTGTACTTTTTGGTGAAACCCTCGATAGTCTTCTGTTTGTGTTCGTAAGTTCTTCGTTCAAGATTGTTTGTGACACCTACATAGAGAACTTTATTATTCCAGTTTGTAAGAATGTACACATAGTAATTCTTCATACATACTATTATGTCATCCTGAGCCCTTCACTCTTGTCATCCTGAGCAAAGCGAAGGATCTGTTTTGTTCAGGATAAACTCCGCGAAGGATCTTATTCCGGTTCAGATTCTTCATTTCATTCAGAATGACATTTAAGGGAGAAGGGTTGTGAGTCGATCCAGGCCGAAAGAAAAGCCAACCGCAGGTATTTGTTTGCCGGCAAACATGCCAATCAGGTTATCGTATCTGCCGCCGGCACCGATGGAGAGGGAGGCGGGATTTTCGTCCGGTTTTAACTCAAAGATTGCGCCGGTGTAATAGTCCAAGCCGCGAGCAAGAGTTTTGTCGAAAAAGAAATCCTTATTTTGTTCAAGTTTGTATTCAGATTCTAGTACCTCAAAGATTTTTATCAGGTTGTCCGTTGGTATGCTGTTTTCTAACTTCTTGAGGTAATCAATTGTTTCTTCGTTAGTGTACCCCTCGGCAACCAATTCTTTTTCAACGCCCTCTTTGCCTATTTTGTGCAATTTGTCGTAAGCGCGAATTACATTAACGGGAATGTTTTCGAAGTTTTGTCTGTCGTTTACAGCCAGTTGGGCTTTTGCCAAACCAAGTTTACGGGTGGCTTTAATGGCACAAGCAATTATTTTGGCGTCTTGGGCAGCTTCGTTTGATCTCGCCTCGCTATCGCTTTGGCGAAGCGGGCCGACAGTATCAAAATCGAATTGGGTGAATTCTCGCCAACGGCCAGCTTGAGGATTTTCGCCACGGAATACCTGACCGATTTGGTAGCGGCTAAATGGACCCTTGGCAATCAGCGCTTGGTTGCTGGCTATAAAGCGGGCGAGGGGAACCGTTAGGTCATAACGAAGAGCCAGTTCGCGGTCGCCGCGGTCTTTAAATTTGTAAATGAGTTTTTCTTCCTCGCCGTATTTACCAGTTAGAGTTTCTGCAAATTCGATGGTGGGCGTTTCGATTGGTACAAAGCCAAATTCTTTAAGAACAGCCACAATCGTATTTATTGCGCCGCGTCTTTTGGCGGCCAACTCTGGCAAAATATCGCGGAAACCCTTTGGGGTAGGAGGCGCTTTAATCATAAATTAATCATACAACAACAATCAGATAAATCAGAATATCAGGGGATATAGATAGTGTCGAGAAGATTGTCGCCGTTGTCTTGATGGTAGACGATAACTGCGTCTTTGTCTTTGACGACATCATTTGTCCCTGCTGTTTTGCCGGCAATTGTCACGGTCGTGTTTTCGTCCAAGACCACATCGATTAGCTCTCCTTTGGTGTTTTTAACGGAGAGCCTGCCCTTTTGCACATCTGTTTGGGTATAGGCTGCAATTATCAAACTGTTGTTTTGGGGTTTTTCGCCGCGGATAATGGCAATTTTTTGGGCAACGACGGTGTCGGTTTGACCTTTTTCTTCCGGGTAGTTACCAAGCGCTATGGCATAATCGCCGATGCGGATCGATTCGATGGCACTGCTAGGGGTAGCTTCGCCTTCAACCTTTTCTATCGGAACATCTATCTGAGTGGATTTACCGGCTCTTATAGATTTTTCAGCGCCGGCGGCGGTGACCGTGATGAGGGTGTCAAAGATCGTTTTTACAGAACCGGCAAAGACAACCAGGGCTGGTGTGTCGGTGTTTACGTCGTACGTCAAAGTCTGACTGTCGATATTTTTAAAGTCTGCGGAAACATAGGCTACTTTTACCAGGTTTAAACCCTTGCTCAGGCTAAGTGACTGTGCAAAATTTCCCTGGGCATCTGCTTTGGTGATTGTGTTTGTTTGGCCGCCGGAAATGGCAATGATTTGGCCTGGATTGGCTTTGCCTTTAAGAGTGACTGCCGTTGTTTTTAATACGGAAAAATCTGGAGGCTGGATAGAACTTGATACTTGCGGTGTTTGAACCGTAGAGTTTTTTTCGGAAAGAACGTTTTTGGGAGCTGCGGTTGGCTGCAGTGTCCAAAGCCAGGCGGAGAGAGCGACGAAGGAGGAGATGATTATAATACCGAGAACAAGTTTCTTCATCGTGAAGCTTTGTTAGGGTAACACGGGGCGCGGTGGAGATCAAGCTTAGATATTTAACATTTAGCATTTAACATCTAACATCTATTTTCGAGCTTGCGAGACACAAGCTCTCTTATTTTCCATTTAACATTTATCATTATGATATTGTAGATACAGCATGACTTCCGACGAGCTTTACGAGAGGCTTTTAAAATTTGCTCAGAGGTCCGTGGACTTGATAAAGAATCTTCCAAAACGGTTTACAACACTGAGCATGGTCGTCAGTTGATGAGATCTTCAGGCTCTCCGGGTGCCAATTATATTGAAGCTATTGAAGGGCCGAGCAAAAAAGAATTTATAAATAGACTGGTTATCTGTAGGAAAGAGAGCAAGGAGTCTGTGCATTGGTTGAGACTGATAAAGTATGCAAATACCGATTATAAGGAGATTGTCTCTGAATGTGATTTCTTGATAAAGGAAGCGGGTGAATTTGTCAAGATTTTTAACTCAGCGATATTGACGTCAAGGGGAAATGCCAAATGATTAAATGATAAATACATGTTAAATGATATATGTTAAATGTTAAATACTTCTGCTATTATCTCTAGGCGACAATTTTGTTGCTTCCTATGGTAGATATTTGGTTTTACGGACAATCCTGTTTTAAGGTCAAGGGCAAAACAACCAGCGTGGTTTTTGACCCGTATGACGATGCTTTTACAGGCTTGCCAAAGCTTAAAATTGAAGGCGATATAGTTTGTGTCTCGCATGGCCATCAAGACCACAACAGTGTTTCTGTGGTTAGGCCTACCGAAGAAGGACGAACGCCTTTTATAATTTCAGGCTCCGGGGAGTATGAAAAGATGGGTGTCAACGTGGTGGGAGTTTCTTCGTTTCATGATGCGAGTGAGGGTGTCGAACGGGGGAAAAACACTATTTATGTGGCAACAGTCGATGAGATCAACATTGTGCATCTTGGAGATTTAGGACAAAAGAAACTTAGCGAGGAGCAGGTTGAAGAGCTTTCGTCTTGTGATATCCTTTTGATCCCCGTAGGCGGAGTCTTTACAATCACAGCTTCTGACGCTCCGGACATCATTGCCCAGCTGGAACCAAAGGTGATTATTCCGATGCACTATAAACTTCCCGGTTTGAAGTTTGATTTAGCACCCGTTGATGATCTATTGAAAGTCATGGGTAAAGAGGGTTCACAGGCTGTGCCGAAATATTCGGTTTCTAAAGAGAAGCTTCCAGAGGAACCAGAAGTGGTCGTTCTAGAGGCCCAAAAGTAATTTTCAATTTTTAATTTATAATTTTTAATCAAATCATAATTTTAAAATTTAAAACATTAAAAATTTATTGAAAATTTTAAATTGTAAATTATAAATTTTAATTCCATGCCGAAAACCATAGGTAGAATTCCGCCACAAGATCTGGAAGCCGAAAAATCCATTATCGGGGCGATTCTGCTGGATCGTGATGCCGTTATTGAAGTGGCGCAGGTACTAAGACCGGAACATTTCTATAAACAGGCTCACGAGGCAATATTCGACGCGATTTTGACGCTTTTTGAAAGACGAGAACCAATAGATCTTATTACTCTTACGGCTCAGCTCAAGGCCAAAGGTAAGTTTGACGATGTTGGAGGAGCTGCTTATCTTTCCCAGATAGCATCCGGCGTGCCGACAGCTGCGCATATCAGGCAGTATGCCCAGATTGTTAGAAGCCACGCGGTTAAAAGAAAGTTAATAACAGCCGCTGCTAAAATTTCAGAACTGGCTTTTAATGAAACAGTTGATACCCGCACCATTTTAGACGATACGGAACAGGCAATATTTTCTCTTTCCCAAGAGCAATTAAAACAGAACTTTCTTTCGTTAAAAGATGCTCTGACAGAAAGTTTTGACAGGCTGGACGAACTGCATAAAAAAGCGGGAGGTCTGCGTGGTGTACCGACGGGTTTGTGGGATTTGGATAGTAAGCTGGCCGGTCTTCAGGATTCTAATTTGATCATTTTGGCTTCGCGTCCGGGTCAAGGAAAGACCAGTTTGGCTCTAAACATTGCGGCCCATGTTGCGGTTAAAGAGGGCTTGCCGGTTGGCATCTTCTCGCTGGAGATGAGCAAAGAGGAGCTTGTAGACAGGCTGCTTGTCCAGCAAAGCGAGGTGGACGCCTGGAAATTAAAGACAGGCAGGCTGGACGACGATGACTTTGACCGCTTGCAGGAAGCCATGGGAGTTCTGGCAGATGCGCCGCTTTTTATCGACGATACGCCGGCTGCCAATATCTTGGAAATGCGGACCAAAGCGCGTCGGCTGCAGGTCGAACATGGCTTGTCGCTACTGGTTGTTGATTATTTGCAGCTTATTCACGGACGTAATTTGGAAAACAGGGTGCAGGAAGTTTCGGAAATTTCTCAGAGTTTGAAAAACTTGGCCAGGGAACTGAAGATCCCGGTTTTGGCTTGCTCGCAACTTTCCAGGGCTGTTGAACAAAGGGGTACACGCAGGCCGCAATTGGCGGATTTGCGGGAGTCCGGTGCTATCGAACAGGATGCCGACGTAGTTATGTTCATTTGGCGGCCGGATGTCGACAAGATGGAAGAAGTAAAACTGGATATTCAAAAACACCGAAACGGGCCAACCGGCGAAATCGATCTGACGTTCCGCGGCGACAGGGTTAAGTTTTACGGAGTAGAAAAGCAAAGGCTTACTAAGCCCAAAGAAGAGTCTAAACAGACCGCCGTTCTTTAGAGCTACTCCAACACGCAGTGTCAATCCGCCGCATTGACTCATTTAAAATGACACAGTAGTACCATCGTTTACTTATGGGTAATTGACACCGTGAGAGGAGGTGATATTACGAAAACTAAAGAGATAAAACGGTACCGGCTCTATTACACTCATGGGGGTAACAATTAGCCTTAAATTGAAGCTGTGAAATTTGTTAGACTTTTTGGGAACATCTTTTTTTGTATATACTTTTAAAGTGGAAAGAGGTGTTTACATGTCACAAAAGCCTTTTAGAACAGCTAAAAGGCTTTTCAGCTCATGAGAATCACAAACAGAACATCATCAAAAATACCCCCAGGAATTACCCCCATAATTGACATAGACCCAACGGTACCTTGACCCGTAGTAACGTTGATTGTTAGTATCATGCATATGGGGCCACAATCACCAGAGTTGCCAGCTCAAACAGAAGTGCCTCCTGGTCAATGGGTCAAACCATTTCCAAATTGGGATGATTTGCCGTATGGAAACGATCCCAGGACCACGGCTGGTAGGGATAGGTATAAAAGCTTGCTTAAAGTTGCATTGTTTAGTTCTCCCGGTATTGGTGAATGGGAAGTAGAGTTAACTTGGGACGCCGACAATAGTTATGATGAGTCTCATTTTGGCTCAAGTCCGTGTCTTGTGCTTCTCCCAGGAGGTGTTGAAAGAACCACGGTTGCCCGGCTTTCAGCTTTTGAAAAAAGGATCGAAACTAGATTAATGAGTTTGTGGGTAAGTTCTAATTACTCCTATAAGATGCTTAGCCAAAACGCTCCGCCATACCAGGCAACAATTAAAACAGGATTAGGTGAAGAGTTTTCTGCGGTGTTTGAGACACCTATGATTCATGAATGGCAATCAGGCACTGGATTGCGGGGTCATTTCAGCATTCCTGATACAGCCCGTTTAATAGAAAACTTAGAAATAAAAGTTGAGAAAGTAAGGTAGAAAAATTATTATTAACGCAATTCTGTGGGCAAGGTGGGAATCGAACCCACAAGGTCTTGCGACCATAAGTTTTTGAGACTTACGCGTATACCAGTTCCGCCACTTGCCCCCATTAGCCTCATCGCACCTGTATATCACTTTTTCGACGAAGTCGAAAAACGTACTTTCCAGCACCGCGGCTTAATGTCATTCTGAGTGCAACGAAGAATCTGAATTAAGATCCTTCACAACGTTCAGGATGACAGGTTGAAGTTGCTAAGTTAGCTTCAAATATTATATGATTTTCGGATAGTGAAAGGAAGTAGAGTTTGAAAGTAGACGTAAAAAAACTGAATAAGATATCAGAAATCCGGGAAGAGGTGCTGGTTTTGGGCGTATTCCAGGGCCAGGCGTCCAGGGACAAAGTTGTTAATCAGGTGGATGATTTGACTGGAGGCGTTGTTGTAAGGTTCCTTGCGAAAAACAAAAAGTTCGGCAAGATTTTTGATACCGTCACATTTCATATTTCTCCAAAGGACCATAAAAAGCTGGAACGGGTAGTATTGGTGGGACTAGGTAAACCGGAAAAGCTTGATGTTTATGTACTGCGCCAAATCGCCGGGTTTATCGGTAAAAATGCTGTCAAGGAAACAACTTCTATGGCACTTTATTTGCCGCAGCAGGCGAAAATTGCCGATAACGCTGACATGGTGGTGACAGGCGTGGCGACCGGCATGTTTGATCCAGGTCACCACAAGAGCAAGAACGAAGAGTCAAAGGAAAAAGTCAAAGTCGAAAGTATTACGTTTTTGACAGAGGAGATCGTTAAGTCCGATCAGATGCAAAAGGGTCTTTTGATGGCCGATGCTATTAACAAAGCCCGCGAAGTTGTTAATAAACCTGCTAACATCATCACCCCCGAATATATGGTTAACTTTGCCAAAAAGATGGCCGCAGAGGGCAAACTTAAAATTGAGATATTTTCGGAAAAGCAGGTAAACGAAATGGGGATGGGAATCATGGCATCTGTGGCGCGGGGCAGTGAAGAAGATTTATATTTTGTTGTAATGCGTTATTTGGGGGCTGGCTCCCAAGGTCCGACACTGGCGATTGTTGGCAAAGGGATTACTTTTGATTCCGGCGGAATTTCGATTAAACCTTCGGAATCCATGGAATGGATGAAAATGGATATGGCGGGAGCCGCTGCTTGTTTTGGCGCCATGGAAGTTATTGCCAAACTTAAGTTTAAGATCAATGTTATTTGTGCGTGCCCGCTTACAGAGAATCTCCTTTCTGGTAAGGCTACTAAACCTGGGGATGTTGTGACAGGATTGTCGGGAAAGACGGTAGAAGTTATAAACACCGACGCAGAAGGAAGGTTGGTTCTTTCGGATGCGCTAACTTACGTCCAGAAAAATTTTAAGCCGGATTACATTGTCGATCTGGCGACTCTGACCGGTGCTTCTGTCGTAGCGCTTGGGAATGTAGCAACGGCGGCTTTGGGCAGGCCACAGAAATTTGTCGATGCTGTGATTCAGGCGGGTGAACAAACCGGTGAACGCATGTGGCAGCTGCCGCTGTATGACGAATATCGCGATTTGCTCAAAAGTTATATAGCCGATATTGCCAATATTTCTCCTGGCAGGGGTGCAGGCACGGAAACAGGCGCGAAATTTTTGGAAGAATTTGTAGACAAAAAACAGAAATGGGTACACTTAGACATTGCCCCGACTGCCTGGGAAGAGGGCGACAAGCCCTACATTTCCAAAGGTGCAACTGGGTACGGAATAACGACACTGGTTGATTTGGCATTTAATTTATCTAAGAAAGGAGGTTTGTAAATGGATGTAAGAAAAGAAGGACATAGTTTTATTGGTCCGATGCAGGGTTTCAGTTCTGAGCATGAGAGGGCAGTGAAGGATTTGGCGCTGGCTGAGATCAGAATGGCACTAACCGAACCTGGAACAATGGGAAGGTCTCTGGTCTTATCGTATATAGAGAGCCTCGGGTCGTTTTCATTGGTCGGTGGTTCGCGTGAGGTATATGTTGGTGAGGAAACCTTGGAAGCAGGTCTAACTTGGGCAATAGGTCCGGATCAGGCTAAGGAAATGATTGTACTGGCCAGATCTGGTCAGGTTGCAGAGCTAATTCCACAAGAGAAACATGCTTGGCTTGGAAGCGAATTGGTTAGATGATAAATGTTACAGAGTTAAAAGCCGGAACAGTTTTTATCGACCAGGGTCAGTATTTGTTGGTGCTGTCCTACGAGCACATTAAAATGGGTCGGGGTTCCGGTACGGTTAAGGTGAAAGTTCGTAATCTGATAAGCGGTGCTACAACCGAAAAATCATTTATTACCGGTGCGCGGGTACAGGACGCAACTCTTGATCGCAATAAGGTGCAATTTCTTTATAAGGACACTGGCGGTTATCACTTTATGGACATGGGCACATATGAGCAGATGGATTTACCGGAAAGGGTCGTCGGAGGCGACGGGCTGTACTTAAAGGAGAGGTTGGAAATAGAAGTATTCAGCGTCGAAGGCAAACCCATGTATCTTCAAATGCCAAAAATACTGGATTACAAAATAGTACAAACCGGGGGTGCGTCAAGAGGCAATAGTGTTGGAGCGACCCAAAAAGAAGCGGTCTTGGAAAACGGTTTAAAAGTAAAAGTGCCTCTTTTTATAAACAATGGGGAAGTAATCCGGGTTGATACGAGGGATGGAAGCTACGTGGAAAGAGCGAAATAAGAATATTTGAAGGTAGATTATGGACGGTCGAAGATGGACATTGAAGGTAGAAGTTAGAAGCTAGACTTCTATCATCGAATTTCTAACTTCAAGATCTACCTTCTACTTTCTACTGTCTATCTTCAATTTGGTGGTGTTGTAACAAAAGCGTAGCTGGCGATTATTCCCACTATTACGATTTGGGTGACCAAACCCCATGGTAGCTGCATTCTGGTTTGAGTTTTGTGGCCGAGCTGATAAACCCAGGTAAAGGGTGGTACCTTGATATTAAACATAGATGTCGGAACTTGAAGCCAATCCGGTAGTTGTGAGGCGATGATGATTATAAACATATAGATGGGGTCGACACGACTCCAAAAAATGAGATAGGAAAGGGCAAATCCCAGGAGAACATCGACAATTGCTTCTAACCGCAGTTTTTCTAGAGTCTTCTGGCGCTTGTTGGTGCCGGCGTCCCAGTGAGGTACAAGGTCAAGCGCAATGTGAGAAATTATGGCAATCGGGATTGCCAGCCACGGGTTACCGATTTTAGCTGCTATCGATGCGCCAATTAATGCATGAGCCGTTGCTGTCATTTCTAAAGAAAAAACCGAGTTATCTCGGTTCATCTGAGTTTAGCACAGTATGTTAGAATAGCCAAGGCTAAAGGGCTTTTTGAAAAAATCTTCATGATTTTCCATATTCCATTTAGCATTTACCATATATTTTGCATGGATTTATTTAGGCAATAGACAAATAATTAAATGCTTAAATAGATGGCAGATGGAAAATGTTAAATGATAAATCTAAATATGAACCAACTTTTACTCCCTGTTGCATACATATTCATCTTTACTCTTTCTATATTTGTGGCACTCTTTCTCTTTTGGCGTGCTTGTCGGCACGAGCTTTTCGATAACGAACAGATATTTGATGTCGTTTTGATTGGGGTTTTTGGCGGCCTGGTTTTGGGCAGGATTGTTGGTTTTCTATTGAATTTTAATGTTTACGGGTTGTCCATTTATAAGTTTTTATTCTTCCACGTCTATCCGGCCTTTAATTTTTGGGGTTTTATCATTGGTGCGTTTTTGAGTATTGCAATTTTTCTCAGACACAAAAGAACCAATGTTTGGGCCTTTTGCGATTTGGCGGTGGCGCCGATTGTTTTTGGACTTTTGGCCGAGTCACTATTGCTTGGGCTCCTTGGCTATTTTAAATCAGGATTAGATTACCGGTTGTTGGTCCTTTCAGCTATTTATTTTCTTTCCTTTTTTATATTAAAAAGGCTGGCTACCCAAAAACGGCATATAGGTTTTTTTGCTTGTTTGTTTTTTGTTTTTACACCGATTATTAATGCTGTTTATTTACTGGTTTCCAAGTGGGGGAGCCATGTTTCTGTTTCTGATTTGTATCAACTGGCACTTTTTGTTGGCGTATCAAGTTTTGGAATGCTTGCGTGGTATAGATTGGCTAAACGAAAATATAAGGCGGATGTTCGGCTAATCTTTGGGTTCGTGCTTTTAAGATTATTGGGGATGTTAAGGGTCGTTAAAAGTCCGGATGAAGCCGGAAGAGTTTCAAGAACTGTGATTTTTTCTCCTTACTCAATTCTGCGAGGATTTCTGTTATTATTGAAAAGTCTGATTCGTGAAATTAAGCTTGGAATATTGGAATTTTTCTACGTTTTGGGCATACGAAGGTAGCATCCGTTTTTGGGAATAATGAAAATACCAAATTTTTCAAAATTAATAGGTCGTGTGGAACAACAACGCAAGGGAATTACGGCAAAACTGCTTAGGCTTAAGCGCGAAGACCCGTTTGCAACCGAAGACCGCTCAATAATTGTCGAGCCGGGCACTGATGCATCTGCGCTTTTTGGTCACGAAAAGACAATGGTTTTAGAACAACAACTTAAAAATGATCTCAAGGAAATTGAAAAAGCGTTGGACAAAGTCAAAAAAGGCACATACGGGATATGTGAGCGCTGCGGCAAGGTCATTGATTCTGCGAGATTAGAGGTCAAACCGGCGGCTATTTATTGCATGAAGTGCAAAAGGGAACTAGAGAAAAAGAAGAAGCGGTGAGATCCTCGTTGCCTGAAATTTGGAGGGCAATCAATTGAAACGTTCCAGGGCTGATCGATTTTTTAAGTATCTAACATATTCTTTTATATTGGCTTTTATTGTGGTTTTGGATCAGATCAGCAAAGCGTTTGCGCAGGAGGGAGCTTTTAAAGTTGTATGCAATGGCCGGTTTGCTTTTGGCATTGGTCTTAATTCTCCAACTCTTAGTATTTCCATAATCTTGGCTGTACTTCTAGTGACTGCGGCAGTTGTTTTAAAAATAAAAGGCGATTTAAATAAACTCGCTCTGATATTGGTCTTTTCGGGTGGGGTCTCTAATCTGATTGATAGGTATTTGGCTGATAGCTGTGTAATTGATATTTTCCATGTACCTTTTTGGCCGAGTTTTAATATTGCAGACAGTGCAATTACAATTGGCGTGCTGCTCTTAATATTTAATCTCCTGGCAAACAGAAAACATGAAGTTTGAAGATTTAATTGTTTATGAAGACGACAGTTTGCTTGTTGTTGATAAGCCGAGTGATTTGGTGGTAAACCGCAGCGAGACTACAGGAGCGGAAACCTTACAAGACCTGATTTCGGCTTATCTTGGGCTCGGAAACGGTCTTGGGGTGGGAGACAGGGCTGGTATTGTGCACCGACTTGACAGAGAGACTTCCGGGTTGCTGATCGTTGCCAAAACCGTTGACGCTTTTGAAAACTTACAAGCGCAATTCAAAAACCGCAAGGTTTTAAAAGAATATGTAGCTTTGGTACACGGGCATTTTGAAAACGCAGAAGGAGTGATAGAAACACCTATTGGTAGAGTTGGCTCGTTTGGCCGGTTTGGTATTGTCGCAGGCGGCAGGGAGTCAAAAACCTATTATAGAGTTGAAAGCAAATTACACTTAGGCGTTGAGGAATTTGAAAGGCTGATTGAGGGTCTAAATAAGAATCAAGTGCGTTACATGCAAGTGCAGGCACGCGATTACAGTTTACTTTTGCTGACGCCAAAAACCGGCAGAACGCACCAAATAAGAGTCCATTTAAAGAGTATCAATAAGCCGATTGTTTCGGACAAAATATACGGCCCCTCAAGGCTATTGGGATTTGACCAGAAGTGGTGTGCGCGGCTTTTTTTGCACTCAAAATCTGTGGAATTTGCCCATCCGCAAACTGGCAAAACGATGTTTATGGAAAGCGAGTTACCAGACGACCTGAATCTGGCTTTGCGGAGACTAATGACTAAGGACAAATGACAAAAGCAGAACGGTGATAGCTTTAGTCTTTAGTCATTTTGCGTTAAACTGTTATTGTAATGAATCCTGCCTTTCTGGAATTGTCGATGGTGCTTGTTTTGGCGGCTGGCCTGGGAATTATAGCCAAAATTTTTAAGCAACCCCTTATCGTTGCCTACATTTTGGCGGGCGTGGTTATTGCGACTCTTGGTTATTTCAAATCTTACGACCGCGTTTTTTTTGAGGCGCTGGCCAATATTGGAATCGCATTTTTGTTATTTTTAGTCGGAATTGACCTCAAGATATCCGATATTAAATATGTTGGCCGGGCGGCACTGTGGACCGGTTTTGGTCAAATGGCTTTTATAGGAGTAGCCGGGTTTTTAATTGTCACCGGATTAGGTTACAGTCTTATTCCGGCCATCTATATTGCATTTGCACTGACATTTTCTTCAACTGTGATTATTGTCAAATTGTTGTCGGAGAAAAATGATCTACAAACGCTCTATGGGAAAATCGCGGTTGGGTTTTTGCTTGTCCAGGATTTTGTAGCCGTGCTTGCCTTAATATTGCTATCCGGAATACAGCCCAATCATCCCTTAAGTGCCGCCATATTATTTTTAGTTTTTGTCAAAGCAGTAGTTTTGATCGGTTTGACATATGTTGCGGCTCGTTACGCTCTTAAATACGTTTTTAACCTTGCTTCTTCGTCTCCCGAGCTGTTGTTTGTAACTGCGCTAGCCTGGGCATTTTTGCTTTCGACCATTGCGGCATTTTTGGGATTTTCTTTGGCGATTGGTGCTTTTTTGGCAGGCATTGCGGTAACAACTTCGCCTTACAGGGTGCAAATATCCGGCCGCGTCAGGCCTCTTAGGGATTTTTTTGTGATTATGTTTTTTATATTTCTGGGGGCGACAATGGGGTTGGGGGCAACCGCTGTCTCCATTTGGCAGGTAGTCCTGCTCTCGCTGTTTATTCTAGTCGGCAAGCCTTTGATCATATTTGCCATAATGCTCACACTGGGGTTTAGGAACAGAACCTCTTTTCTTTCTGCCATAACCGCAGCCCAAATTTCTGAATTTTCCTTGATACTGATCGCCGTAGGGGTTACCTTAGGGCAAGTTAATCAAGAGGTAATGGCCCTGATTGCGGCGGTTGGGATCGTGACGATCACGCTTTCTTCGTATCTGATCTTGTATGGTAATAAGATTTATACGCGGTTTGCCGGGCCCATGAGCCGCTTTTTTCCGGAAAAGCCTCACGACCCCTACGTTATTAATCGGGAGAATCTAAAAGATCATGTAGTTCTGGTTGGAGCTGAACAAATGGGAGCCGATATTTTGACCTTTTTGAAATCCCGGTATAAAGACAAAACCCATATATTAGTTGTCGATTACAATCCGGAGATAATCAAACACTTAGTGGCCGAGGGATACAATGCCGTTTTTGGTGATATTTCCGACCCGGAAGTTTTGGAGGAGCTTGAGCTGGGAAAGGCCAAGCTGATTGTGGTTACCGATTCAAATCTTGAAGACAACGAAATGCTTATTAAATTTGCACGCAGCAAAAATTACAAAGGACCAATTATTGGTACATCTTATTGGTTTTTAGACGGGGTAAGGTTATACGAATACGGAGCCGATTATGTGATTGTGCCGGAATTTGTGGGAGGCAAACACATTTCCAGAATGCTTTCCGAAAGTTGGAACGATCTTGGGGATTTAAAGAAAAACAAAACGAAACATTTCGAGGAACTACTCAGCCACAAGGTTTTTTAAAGTTGGGAGTGCTATTTAGAGGCATGGGCGTTTTCGAGGGCCTTTGCTTTTGGCATTTCTTCTAATGCTGCGATCACAATGCTTATCATTTCATCTTCGTTTAGCGGTTTTATGCCTTGGGCTCTCAGTGATCTTACCTTCTCTCTGCTCTTGTTTGCCCGTTTGAGCACTCGTGATTGGCTGGCTGTTTCCCAATACTGGAGCATAACTCTTTTTCTCATTCTTTCATCCCAGCCCGGAACACTTTTGACTTTGGGTTCTGTCCATTCTGGGCTAAACGATCGAGTGAGTTCTATAATTTCGGGCTCGAGCCGTTTTCCCTCATTTTTTATCCTTTTTTATTCATATCTCAGGGCATCTATTGGCGAAAGCCTTGCCGCTCTTTGAGCCGGGTAAATGCCAAATGCTACACCTACTATTGTAGATACTCCAACCGCTAAGATTACGGAAAATATTTGGAAAACAAACGGAACATGGAGTAGGAAAGTTGAAATAAGGTAGGCAAATGATATTCCTAGAACAATACCGATTGCTCCACCTAGTAAAGTCAAAACCACCGCTTCGATCAAAAACTGTGTGAGTATGTCTTTCCTTTTTGCGCCAATTGCTTTCAGAAGACCTATCTCTTTAGTGCGCTCGGTTACAGTTACCAGCATTATGTTCATAATGCCTATACCGCCTACAACGAGGGAAATACCCCCAATGCCTGCAAGCATTGCAGTTAAGATGCCCGTAACATTGCCAAGTGTGGACAAGAATTGTTGCGAACTCTGAATCTGAAAGTCTTTAAGACTATCATCTGTTATTTTGTGCCTATCAAGAAGTAGTTGCATAATCTCTTCTTTTAATGGCCCTACATTCTCAGGGCTGCTTGCGTTAAGTTGTATATTTTGCACGAAGTCTTGTCCAATAAGTATCGTTTGGGCTGTCGTAATTGGTACGAAAATGGACTCATCTAGATTGCCACTAAAGCCGCCGCCGCCTTTTTCGGCCGCAACCCCCGTAACTCTGAAAGGTTTAGAATCAATAAGAATACTTTCGCCAACGGGATCGAATCCTTCCCCGAAAAGGTCAATTGCTGTTTGCCATCCTAAAACTGCCACGCGGCCGAGACCGTTTACATCGTCATCTGAAATAAAGCTGCCCGAAGACATGGATATTGACTGGATGCTTTCGTATCCTTCAGTAACACCTTGAACTCCTGCGTTGGTATTTAAGCCATCATAGACGACTTGATATTGTCTACTTACTAGAGGAGTTACTGCTGTAACGTCAGGAAGTTTGGCGATTGCCTGCGCATCCTCGTAAGTAAGCGTATTTGTGGGGATTGGGGGACCATTTTGGTTTCCTCCACCAGGACTAATAAATAAGAGGTTCGTACCAAAGGAGGAGATTTGAGTCGTAATTGCGGCCGTTGCTCCTTGGGCGAGGGAAATAATTAAAATTACTGAGGCGATACCGATTACTATTCCCAGCATAGTTAGGGCTGTACGCATGATGTTTGCCTTAAGCGCCGATATTGCTGTTTTGAAAATTTCTAAATAATTCATAGTAGTCTACCCTTCTTTATTTTGTGGCCGTTAGGTTTATCAGAAATAATTAAGCCATCTTTTATGTGGACAATTCTTTTTGCAAAAGACGCTATATCCTGTTCGTGCGTAATAAGAACTATTGTGTGTCCTTGACTGTTTAATTCCTGGAAAAAAGTCATTATTTCATGGGAAGTCTTGCTGTCTAAGTTTCCAGTTGGTTCGTCTGCCAGAATAATCGCAGGGTTCATTGAGATTGCACGGGCAATTGCAACACGTTGAATTTGACCTCCAGAAATTTGATTAGATAGATTCTCAGCCTTATCTGCGATTTTGACCATGTTAAGCGCATCCATAACCCTTTTTTTCCTCTCATCGAGCGGTAAGTTGGCATACATCATTGGCCTTTCAACATTCTTATATACTGTAGTTCGCGGGAGAAGATTAAACGCTTGGAAAACAAATCCGATTTCTCTATTTCTTATTTCTGCTAGTTGATCTTCATCATAACTGCTTATGTCTTTTCCTTTTAAAAAGTATTTACCGCTAGTTGGGGTGTCAAGTGCTCCCATAATGTGCATGAGCGTTGATTTCCCGCTTCCAGATGGACCCATTATCGCGACAAATTCTCCTTTGCTAATGTTTAGAGTGATGCCTTTTAAGGCTTTGTAGTCTGTATCTGCTAGCTTGTAGGATTTAGTAATGTTTTGAAAGAGGATAATTGACTTGTTTTGATCATGTTTCGTTTGCATGGCATTAATTTTGTCTTCCTCCAAAGGGGCCACCGCTTGAAGGTGGTCGAGGAACACTTGTAATTATTTGCAGTCCTTCTGTAACTCCTTCAGTAACTTCAGTTTTAGACTGCCCCTTTAATCCTGTTTTTACGGGAATAAATTTAGGCTGATTATTCTCCAGTACTTGAACTGCTTTGCCGCCTTGATAAGCTTTAATTGCAGAGTTAGGAACCGCTAAAACATTTTCGTGTTTCTCGGTCTCAATCTCTACATTGGAGGTCATTCCTGGCATAACTTCAGAATCCAAACCATTAATTGTAAGAGTAACGTTGTAGGTAATTACTCCATCTGTATCTTTTCCATAATTGTCGACTGATGTTACGGTGCCTTCATATGTTTTATCCCGAACTGCCGTGAATTTTACAGTAGCTTTTTGCCCAGAATGAACTTTTGGACGATCTACTTCATTGATTTCTATTGATATCGAAAGACCTGAAAGATCACCGATAACCAAAACTGGGGGAACTGTGGCACTCCCCGGGGTACCACTTGCATTGCCCGCTTTTACATTGTCTCCCTTGATAGCTGATAGGTTGCCAATAGTCCCTGCTGCTGTTGCTGTGACAATCGCGTTTTGAGTAGCTTGGTAAGCAAGAGATGCAGCGCTTAGGGATGCTTGAGCTTGAGCGGTGACTGTTTGTTGGTTTTTATAGTTTGCCTCCGCAGCTAGCCAGTCAGCTTGAGCAGACTGGAATTCAGCAGATGAATTTCTCTGGTCTTCACGAGGACTCCCGTCATCATTTTCATATTGGGAACTTGTTGCGAGGCTGTAAAAATCATCCCATGCTGTGTCTTTTGCCGAACGCAAACTGTACGCGTTTGCGTTTGATGAATCCACACCAGTTTTTGCTTTTAAGTAATTGGCATATGCTGTTGCTTTTTCTTCTGGTGTTGCTGTACTTTGAACCTTAAAAAGATTCTGCCCAACAGTAACTGCATCACCGTTTTCAGCATAGATCTCTTGAATAATTCCCGTGCTGGTTGAAAAGACATCAACTCGTCCTGCTGCAACAACATTACCGCTTTCACTTACGATGTCAGAAACAGTATCTCGACTAACCTTCTCAGTAGTAAATTGTTGCTTATCTCCAGATCTAAGTGGAGAGGTGACAATAAAAACTAGAATGGCTACTGCCAACATAACAACAATCTTTTTTCTTAATGAAGCTTTAAAAAACCAGTGCTTAAGGCTAATAAGTTTTGTGCGCAATGCTTTTAAAATTTTCATTAAATTTGTTTTTTCGCTTTGAAATTCCTTAGTAGTCTTTTGTTGATCTGAATCATTTCCTTCAAGTCCTTTTCAGAAATATAGGCAAGAAACTCACTCATTTTGACTATTAACTCTTCTTGTATCTTGTTAAGTTCTTTTTCCCCAATTTGGGTTAAAGAAAGACGTACTATACGACGATCTTCTGGGTCGAGCTTGCGAATCACCAGGTTGGCTTTTACAAGTCTATCTGTGAATTGTGCAACAGAAGATGAAGACATATTTAATGTTTCTGCCAATTCACCAACAGTTGACTGTGGTTTGCTGTTTAGAAAACTCAGCGCCTGCATTTGCAGCATTGTAGCCACTTTATCCTCAAAGCTAACGCTTGATACCTGATTCATGACTTTATGAACCTTTGTCATTGAGTCCATACACTCTTTAAATAATTTCTGTTTGTCGGCCATAATATAATTGGTACTAGACTAGAACAGCGTCTGTTAAACTAGTCAAAGTGCTTGTTAGATCAAGTAAATTAAGTGATTTTAAAATTAAAAAACTGGTATGGTGTTTTTGTGTCGATGTTGAAGCGTCAAAAGTAGG
>Ga0210057_1000146_pt1 | contig 132536 bp, 120 predicted proteins | sample CryGeyCG2114_010_2_FD_183968 | JGI IMG/M metagenome (GOLD analysis project Ga0210057, IMG submission 183968) | Groundwater microbial communities from aquifer - Crystal Geyser CG10_big_fil_rev_8/21/14_0.10 (SPAdes) (version 2) | ecosystem: Environmental > Aquatic > Deep subsurface > Groundwater...
GAAGGGTTTTCTCATCTGGATTTTTGAATTATTTTGAATATAATTGAAGTGAGGGAAGAAAGTAAAAATTTCACATTTTTACTTTCTGACCGAGCGAAATTACATCCGCGGAGCGGATATAATAGAGTTGTTGCGGGAGTAGTTCAGTGGTAGAACGTCTCCTTGCCAAGGAGAAGGTCGCGGGTTCGAATCCCGTCTCTCGCTCTAGCTAAAATGTTTAAAAAATTTGGGGATATCTTTTTAGTAATTTTAATGGCACTCGCAGCCATTTTTTTAACTTTTCATCAAGAATTCAGCGACGCTATCATTTTGAAAAAACAACTATTGGTAGATGTTTTAACTGTTGCCAACCTCAAAGAAACTCAACCGGTTTCCATTCTTTTTGTCGGCGATTTAATGCTTTCCCGAGGCGTGGCTTATCAAATCCAAAAAAACAATGATTTATATTTCCCTTTCCGCTATTTCCGGAATCTCCTTCAAAAAAGCGACTTTGTTTTTGCTAATCTGGAATCACCTTTGATTAATGGCCGCAAAATTCACGCTGGTGAAATGACCTTACGGGCTGATGAAAAAATGGCGCCGATTTTAAAAGAAATGAATTTTAGTATTGTTTCCTTAGCCAATAATCATCTATTGGACTTTAACGAAAATGGCCTTCTGAATACCTTAAAAATCCTTAATGAAAACCAAATTCAATATGTTGGCGTTGGCGAAAATTTCGAAGAAGCGCATCAATTTAAAATATTGGAAAAAAACGGAATAAAATTCGCTTTTCTCGCTTACAATGACAGCGATGTAGTTTCAAAATCAACACAGGCTGAGACAAACAAACCGGGCACAGCTTTTATGGATATAAATGCCCTAAAAACTGATATCGCTGAGGCGAAAAAATCCGCCGACTATGTTATTGTTTCTATGCACGGCGGCAATGAATATCAAGCCGATCCCAATAATCGCCAAATCGAATTTAACCATACTGCCATTGATGCTGGCGCCAATTTGGTTATCGGCCACCATCCTCATGTTGTTCAAAAAATCGAAAAATATGAAAATGGTTACATCTTCTATGGCCTTGGTAATTTTATTTTTGACCAGATGTGGTCTGAGGCAACGCGACAAGGCGCCGCTATCCAAATCAACTTTCTGCGAGATAGGATTAAAAATATCAAAATAATTCCTTTTGTAATTGAAAACTACAGCCAGCCGAGAATTATTTATTCCCAAACTGATGCTATTGCCTTCAAACAAATTGTTGATGCCCTTCAAATCCCAGTTGATAAAATATTTAATGTAGAAAACAAAGTAAATTTATCCTGCCCTTGTCATCAATTTTAACGCCTTCTTTTTTTAATAATTCTGTCTTTTTTCTAATCCCCCCTCGATAGCCGCCAACATAACCATTTGAGCAAACTACTCGATGACAGGGCAAATTTTTGACGTTGTGCCTATTCAAAATATTGCCGACTGCTCGTGCCGCTTTTCTGTTACCAGCCATCTCCGCAACTTTTTTATAACTTAAAACTTGGCCTTTCCGAATTTTGGCAACAACCTGATATACTTTTGATTTAAAATTTTTGCCCATTTGGATTTTGTCCAATGTAGCGGAGGGGGCGAGATTCTTCCCTCTCGGTCAAAATCGTAGATTTTGTTACCGAGAGCAATCCGCCGAAGCTTTGCGTAGGCGGAGAACTCACCATAACTTTATCTTCGCTCTCTCCCGCACATGGCGGTGAGGGTGGGATTTGAACCCACGGTACGGTTTCCCGTACACTTGCTCTCCAAGCAAGCGCTTTAAGCCGCTCAGCCACCTCACCGCCATAAGCAGGATTGCGATTTGTTCCTAAAAATTCTATACCAGCTTGAATTTTTAGACAAATCGGGAACAAGCGGACGCATTCCGCATTCTGCGGACCAAGCTAGACCACCTTGCCCCCGTCATAGGCGGTGGTATGCGACCTTCTAAACAAAGCGGAGGCGAGAGGATTCGAACCTCTGATCCCCTTTCGGAGATACCTGCTCTCCAAGCAGGCGCACTAGACCACTATGCGACGCCTCCGCTTTGTTTAGAAATTAATTTTTTGAACGCATCACCACCCTTGTATGACTTTATTTGTTTTTCTCTATTGTAAGCATCTACTGCATTATTGTATTTCTCGACATAGGCAATTTCAAATGGTCGCCGATTTTTTAATGATTGGGTTTTGCCGGAATTATGATACGACAACCGCTTTTCCAAATTTGATGTGCAGCCCACATAGAAGCCATTATCTTTTAAACTTCTTAAAATATAAACGAAATACATAGTACTTGGGCACCCCGCAGCATGCGGGATAAGCTAGGCCCTTGTCCCGCCGTAGGCGGGAACTATGCGACCCCTCCAATTTAAGCAATTTTAAATTAAACGCTCATTTCGCGCAATATCTTAATTCTTTCTTCAATCGACGGATGAGTCATAAATAATTTGACGAGCCATGAAGTTTTTTGCTTGCCCTTGAAAGGATTGGCGATATACAGGTGGGCGGTAGCGTTGGAAGCATAGCGCATCGGTATTGGGTCGCTTGAAATTTTTTCCAAAGCCCGAGCCAGACCTTCGGGATACCGCGTCAATAAAACACCCGAAGCGTCAGCCAAAAATTCTCTTTTTCGGGAAATCGCCAACTGAATAAGTTGAGCGATAATCGGCGACAAAATAATAAAAACCAAACCAATAAGCATAAGAATCGCTCCCAATTGACCGCTGTCTCTGTCATTATCTCGGCCACGGCCAATTCCCAAAAATCGCATCCTTAAAAACATATCCGAAGCAATCGCCACCAAACCCACCAAAACAACCACAATCGTCTGAATCAAAATGTCGCGATTGCCGATGTGAGATAATTCATGGCTAATCACTCCTTCCAATTCCGAGCGGTCCAACTTTTGAAGCAAACCCTGAGTAACAGCCACCGCCGCATTTTTAGAATTTCTGCCGGTGGCAAAGGCATTCGGCGCCATCTCAGGAATAATATAAATTTTGGGCATTGCTAAGCCCACGGTAATACAAAGATTTTCAACGATCCGATATAATTCCGGATTTTCTTCAAATTTTACCGCTCGGGCATGATTTAAAGCCAAAACGATTTTATCCGAATACCAGAAACTGATAAAATTCATCGCCAAACTGAAAATCACAGCAACATATAAAATTTGCGGCGATTTGTAGTAATAACTCAAAAACCAGCCCAAAGCCACGATAATCACCAGAAACAAAGCCATCAAAAACCAGGTTTTTCTGATGTTTTTGTCTTTCTGAGTATAAAGAGTCATTGAAAATTAAAATTTTACTTTTACCGGTTCCCTTTCGGCTGCTTCTTTAATCTCGAAAAATTCCTCTTTTTTGAATTGGAAAATTCCGGCAACAATATTAGAGGGAAAAGTTTCCACTTTGGTGTTTAACGCCAAAACATTACTATTATAAAACCGGCGGCTGGCCTGAATTTTGTCTTCGGTGTCAGTCAATTCTCTTTGTAATTCCAAAAAATTGGCATTGGCTTTCAAATCCGGATAATTCTCCGAAACTGCAAATAAGGTTTTTAGAGTATTGGACAAGGCGTCTTCGGCTCTGGCTTTTTCACTAAATCCTTTGGCGGAAATCGCCTGCGCCCGCGCCTGCGTCACTTTTTCAAAAACCCCTTTTTCATGAGCCGCGTATCCTTTGACGGTCTCAACCAAATTCGGAATCAAATCGTAGCGGCGCTTGAGTTGAACTTCAATGTCTGACCAGGCCTCTTTGACGCGGTTGCGCAAACGGATTAAACCGTTATAAACGCCGATCGGCCAAACGACGATGACTAAAATGACAACTAAAATAATCCACCACATAATAAATTAGCTGATTAAACAAGTCGACTTAATTATACTAGCACGCTGAGGAAAAAAATCAAAACTTAAGTTACTTAAGATTTTTCCTGCGCCATTCTTCTATTTTTTTTGTGATTATTTATCTTAAATCATTCCGCTGCCAATTGAATTAACCTATCAATAAGTTTGGTTTGATTAATTCCGCTTACCTCCCAAAGCTTGGGATACATACTTATTGAAGTAAACCCAGGAATAGTATTAATTTCACTAAAAATATAATCATTATTCTTATCTACAAACCCATCAACACGAGCCATTCCTTTGCATCTTAATAATCTAAAAATATTTATTGATACCTCTTGGATTTTTTTGATTAATTTATTCGGTAAATCTGCTGGGATTATTAATTGTGCCCCATTTTCATCTAAATATTTTGCTTCATAAGAATAAAATTCGTGATTGGATATAACTTCTCCTGGCAAAGAGGCAATGGGCTTTTCATTGCCCAAAACAGAACATTCAATTTCCTTCCCAATAATCGTTTCTTCACACATAATTTTACTACCAAATTTAAAAATATTTTTTATTTTTTTATCGAAATCATTTTTATTTTTAATTTTATAAACACCCAGAGACGATCCTGAATTAGTTGGCTTAATAAAAAAGGGAAGTTTTAATTTAGAAACGATATCCAAAAAATTAATCTTATTTTTGTCTGATACATCAAAAACTAAAAACTTGGCCATTTTAATGCCACTACCTTCTAATATTTTTTTTGCTATATCTTTATTCATTCCAATAACTGATCCAAGAACATCTGCACCAACATAAGGAATGCCCACCACCTCAAAAATCCCTTGAATGGTCCCATCTTCACCGAAACTACCGTGTAAAACCGGAAAGGCAACATCTAATTTTATTTTAAGTTTCTTATCCAAAACTCCAACAAACTCTCTGTTTTTTTGAAAAGAAAAAGTTATCGGTTTTCCATTTTTGTTTAAGTGCACTTTTTTAGCATCGTGACTATCTAAAATATAATCGTCACCATAATAAAAAAAGAATTCATTATTTTTATTAATGCCAATAGGAAAAATATTATATTTATTTTTATCGATGGCATCTATAATATTTTTAGCCGAAATGAGAGATATTTCATGCTCTGACGATTTGCCACCAAAAAAAATACCAAGATTTATTTTTTTCATAATCAATTTTTTATAATTATGAATTTTCCTTTTGTTGATTTTTTATGTTGTTCATCGATGCTCTCCGTAGAACTTTTGTCTATACAACTTGCCCTACGACAAATTGTCGGTCTATTTTCATAATCAAGGCATCTACCCGTTGATTTGTCAAAATTTACACAATCATAAGTTTCTAATCTGGTCGTATCAATTTCGTTCTTTGGTATTAACAGTCCTTCTCTTTTCTTCCAAATTTTTTCTTTATTTTTATTAACAGGAATTTTGTTTTCTGGAAAAAACCTACGCACTTTAACCGGATTGCAACAATAAGAACAATTCTTTTCTATACATGGTCCAGGATTATTATCTTTTTTATTTTTTTCTATTGATTCCATGCTATTTATTATACTCTAAATATTCTAATTTTTCTTTCTCCACTCTTCTATTTTTTTATGATTGCCGGAGAGTAAAACCTTGGGCGCTGTTCTTTTTTTCCCTTTTATTATAACGCATTCTGGTCTCGTGTAAACCGGGTAACTGCCTTTGATTTCTTCGAGTGATTCGTGTTTTCCCAAAACCCCGGGGATAAAACGGCTTACTGAATCAACAACTATCATTGCCGGAATCTCGCCACCAGTCAATACATAATCCCCCACTGAAATTTCTTCATCGGCAATATACTTCGCCACTCTTTCATCAACCCCTTCATATCTTCCGCAGATCATAATCAGCTGGTCCAATTTAGCCAATTTTTGCGCCATTTTCTGTTCAAATCTCTTGCCTTTGACGGAAAATAAGATAACTTTTAACTTTTGACTTTTAACTTTTGACTTTGAAAATTGAACCGCCTTATATATTGGTTCAATTTTCATTACCATCCCCGGACCGCCGCCAAAAGGCCGTTCATCAACGGTTTTGTGCTTATCCGTAGTAAAATCCCTCGGATTAATAAAATTGATTTTAATCAGGCCTTTTTCCTGGGCTTTTTTCAGAAGCGAAGAATTGAAATAAGAATCAAAGGCCTCTGGGAAAATTGTAATAATGTAAAAATTCTTCATACCTTTATTTGTAAGATTTCCTAGCGTTGTTTACATATGGAATGTCCCAAATTCGCTTGAACGATATAGCGGAGTTAAAGCTACAAATTAGAGCAATTTTGTAGCAAAATCGCATTGTTTGAGCGAAGCGAGTTTGCGATTTTGCGTGAAACAAAATTGCCTAATTTGTCTTCAACGGAGCGTTTAGTGAAGGCGAATTTGGGACATCTCTGAATTAAATATTGTAAATAACGCTGCGATTTCTTACAATTATTATACCAAAATAATTTTTAAAAAATTAAACCCCTCGCTTTAAAAATTGAGGGGTTTAATTTCTAACAACTAAAATTAAATTTAGATTCTCAGGTCTTCAACAACCTGGTCAACCGAAGAAGTTGAACTGCCTCTGATTGAACCTTCCGGCTCAATAATCTTGAGATTGACGCGAGCGTTATGACGCAAACCAACCAATCTCACCAAAGAGCGGATGGCGCGAGCAGTCGAACCCTCTCGGCCGATGATGCGGCCCATATCTTTGGGATTAACCTTCAAAGTCAGGAGGACGCCCATTTCATCAACGGCGCGAGCCACCTTCACCTCATCAGGATAATCCACGAGGGCCTTGATAAGAAATTCTAAGAATTCTTGATCTGGAGTTTCTTTCGCCATAGTAGCAACAAAACATCTTTTCAGTAGTGCGACCTTTCACGGGAAAAGACCTGCCTTCACTACCTTAGTCTATTATAAACAGCCTTTTTAAAAAGTCAACTGATGAATTTTGTTATTTTTAAAACAGAAAAGAGAGTCTCGGGGCTCTCTTTTTTTAAATATTGCCGGATTTTTTAATTGAAACTGGAGGGAATGATTTGACCAACTCGCGAGATGCCTTCCATGACTTCGTTGACTGCCCTTTCAGCACTAAGCTGAGTAGCTGAAGAAAAAATATAAGCCAGGAATATAATTTTTTCCTCATCAGTTTTTAACTGATTGAGGTAATAGAAGAAAAAACTTCCCAAATCGCTTAAGTGTTTGAGGCGGCCTTCAAAAGAAAGCGCCTCCTTGCCAACTCGAATAACCTTGTGGAAAATATTCCCCTCTTTCATTTTCTGGAAGAGTTCTCTGTATTCGGCTTCCGACAACCGCCAGACTTTGTCCCACGGCAAAATTGGCACGAAATCGCTGAATAAAACCGAGGCAGCGGTAAAAACCTGCTCATCGTATTCTTTTTTCTCTGTGACCAATTGCCAAGAGCGTTTGGCTTGTTCAAAAGAAGACGTCAATTCGCCGATTTCTTTGACTTTGCGAGTCAGGGCGACGCCGTGCTTTTTAATCAATTCGTTCCATTGCTCCCGGGAGATTTCTCGGCCAATTTGCTTGTTTTCTTTTTTGGGCCTTCGGTGATAGTTCTCCAGAGTAAAAAGCCACACTTCTTCCTGATTTTCTTGGGGTACAACCCGGAAAATCACCTGCAAAACCGCGTCAGCTGCTTCGGCGCTGGTCTCGTAATAAATGTTAAAAACTGAATTAAGTTTTTTAATCGCCTCTTCTTTGGTCAATCTTCGCCTCCTTCAAAAAATTTTCAATGATACTAACCGGAATCTTAATGGAAAAGAAAGGTTTTGTCAAGTGGGAATTATTTTTGGCTGAAAACGCAGCCGCAGTATTTTTGGTGATAAAAGCCGTGTTTTTTTGCCAATTCCCGCGTTTTTTGCCAGCCCCGAACCAGAACAAGTTCGGTACGGGGTAAAATTTCTTTTTGTTCAATTTGATTTCTGACATGAATGGATAAATATTTGACCCCGAATTCATTGCCAATTTTTTGGCCCAATTCATCAATAATTTTTTCGTTTTTATACGGACTGACAGCCAAGGTCGTGCTGAAATATTCCAATCCCCTTTCTCTCGCCAATTCCGCGGTTTGTCTTAAACGCATTTCAAAACAAATCGGACAACGCCGGCCTCCTTCCGGTTCGTCTTCAAAACCTTTAATTTTATCAAACCATTTATTCGGCTCATACTCCCCTTCTTCAAATTCCAAATTATAAATTTCCGCCAATTTTTCGGCGGATTCTTTCCTTTTTTCATATTCCTCTTTCGGCTGGATATTGGGATTGTAAAAATAAATCAAAATTTGGCTGAATTTGTTTTTCAGCAATTCAGTCAAATACGCTCCGCAGACCGCGCAACAAGTATGCAAAACTATTTTTTTATTATTTTCCATTATTCCGAATACGGCTCAAAGTTATCGAAAGAAAAACTCACATTTTTACCATCAACCATTAATAGCAAATAAGTTAAAGGGTCGAAACGATCGTAATGTAAAACCATCCAATCATTATTATCAATTTTAAATTTATATTCTTTTAAATCCGTGTTCCAAACAATAAACCAATGTTGCCAAACACCCGGTGAAATTCCTTGGGGATAGAGTTTAAATTCATAATTGTCTCTCAAATAAATGGCAATGAGGTTGGCAGCGGGGTTATTTGTGTCATCGGTTCGCAAATAAATCGAGTCGCCTATCTGTAATATAATCATTGACTGCCAGCTATTTCGTTTAACCCAAAAAGAGATACCGCCTTTTGTAACCGACTCTGGAAAATTTCGTTGTAAAACGGCGGTAGGCTGTTGGTAAGGATTAAGTCGTTGACCCACCAACGCTTTTGATCTCCCCTTCCCTTCGTTTTCTACAATTAACCATTGCTCGCTCCAATTATTCTCCCTTACTATCCAATTTCCCTGATTTAAAATAGTACCTGACAGATAATTCTCAAAATTTTCGCAAAAAATTGGCTGATTTTGATAAAGTGCGCAGTTTAAAACCGGATAAGGAATGAAAACTGTAGCTCGACTAATTGAAGAACAACGGCTTTGGTTGCAAATTTTGAGACCGAAGTAGTAATCTTTATCAGTTTCTAAATGAGAGGCATCTAATTCAATTATATTAAGACTGCTGTTTTTTAGAGAACCCTCATCTAAAGAAAAAGAATTTCCCCAATTGATATTATTGATGGGTTCATTAAATTGATAATGAATTGAATAATTCAAAGATGAAGACGAATTATTTTCAACCTCAAACTGGAATCGCAATTTTCTTGTCTGCCCATCAAAATCGACATTGAAATTTCTCGGCTCTGGCGGCAATGGGCTTCGAGGATTTTCCTCAAATAAGACAAATTCTTTCGCCTGAGATTCCGCTACTCTAAACCAGGCTTCCCAACTGGCAATGCCATCATGTTTTAAAACTATCGGTGCTAGGAAATCACCGGCTTTAAAATCTGGATCTTTTAGTTCACCATTTTCATCATAATAACCAGCCACTTCAAAATGAAAATCATGAGGAACGCCTGGTATCCAATCTAAATCAGAAAGTCTGGTACTCACGCTTACCAAAAATATGGAATCAGCTGAATCGGACCTCTCCTCTTGAAACCAAGTCGTTCCGCCCCACCCCTTAATATTTAAAGCCGGCCTGGCTCGATTTCCAAAACCGTAAAAACACATATCAACACCTCCACAAATTTCTCCCTCGGTTTTATTTAAAATAAAGGAAAAACCGAGACCACAATCTGGCCACCCACAAGTAGAGGAGAAATTGGTAGGGAAATTATACAAAGTAAAATCAAGCCAATTTTTACCAAAACAAGAATAAAAAGCAATATTTTTAATATAAAGATTGCCAGCATCTACATAACGCGGCTGACAAGAAGTTATAAACTTATAAATTTCGAAAATATCTGAAGAAAACCCATCTTTATCTTGAGTTTTAATGGCAAAATAATAAGTGCCGGCGTCAAAATTTAATAAAGTTGTTTCGAGTCTATTAGTGGCACTATTGAAAATAATCTCGGTTGAACTAGGAGAACTTAAATTATCCCAATTTTCTTCAGTAATAATTTCTGATGAAGTGGCGAATTTTATCTGAAAATTAATTTCGCTGGTTGTCGCTCTTTCTAATTGGAAAGATAAAACAAATTGGTCATTATTCCGAATTTCGCCGGTTAGATTAACAGCTTTCGGCGGTTTCTCTCGCGGCTCGGGCAAACTTTCGGAATTTTGCGGATTTGGTATTAAACGAATAAGAAAATCTGAATTATTATTATCAGTATCGCAGCCATTGCCTAAAAATTCATTTTGCTCCTGCGGGCTAACGCATTCATCTTCATCATCGCTGAAGGCCTGGCGCTCCAAACTTTGATTATCTTCAGGAACTGGCGCGGGGTCGCCTTCGGCCATTAAGCCTTCTCCGCTCCCATAAGCTAATCTATCGGAAATTTCAATATCTTCTGAATTGCTAATTGTTTCTTGCTTGGCCACAACAAAAATTGTTGCACCATTATCAGTGGCTGACAAAGCAAAACTCCGATGAGTCAAATCCGGAACTTTGGCACCTCGATAACCATCTAGTCCCTCAATATTTAATCCCCGGCCAATTAAAAAGAACGAATGAGCTGCAATTTTATCTTCTCCTTCAAAATTTTTCTTTTTAATATTTTCCGTAGAAGTGGCACTGCCGCTTAAATATTGAATCGACCAATTGGATAAATCAACTTCAAAATCATTAGGATTATAAATTTCGGTAAATTCGTCGCTAGCATCAAGACCGCTGATTTGAAGTTCGGAAATTAAAATTTTGGGCGCCGGAGTTGGTGCGGGAGTTGAAGTCGGAGTTGGTGTAGGAGTGGGTGTTGATTCCGGCGGCTCGCTATTTTCTTGCTTTGGCGTGCCGAAAATTCCGTCATTTGCCTCGCCAGTACGGGTATGCCAACTTAAATCAGATGAACGTTCCATTGTGCGGCGGCTGTCTTTATCGCCAGCCGGCCATTGACCATTGTCTAATGTTTCAGCTTTATCCACCAATTGGCAATCGGAGTTAAAAAGCGTTAGTGATTCTGTGGCATCATTAATCGCGCCGCTAAAAATCAAATCAGCTTTAATATTTGGCACTGAATTGTCATCGGTTCGCTCCAAAAGATAAAACTCAGCCGGCCCCAAAACCGTGTTTTCTTTCTTTTGACCAAAAACAATTTTAATCTGACCATCTTTGTCCAACAATTGCCAGTCGTTGATATCAATAGTTGTCGTGGAAATATTTTTTAATTCAATCCATTCGTCGCTTGAAGAAGTCTGGGTTCCCATCCAAGCCACTTCGTTAATAATGACTGACTTTGTTTCCGATAAAACGGGATTATTTTGCGAACAATAAGAAATTGGAGTAGTGGGAGAACTGCCGGTGAAAACATAAGTAAGACCCGGGGTCGAAGTGGGAGTGGGAGTCGACGTCGGCGTTGAATTTGGTGTAGACGTTGTTGCTAAAAGGGGTGTTGGAGTAATTGTAGGGCTCGGGATTAAACTTGGAGTTGGAGTTGAAATTGAAGAGGGTGTGGAAGTTGGAAAGGGCGTCGTTAATATTACAATCGCCTGGTTAATTTCGGCGGAATTACCGGAGGGCTCATTGAAAGAGGGAGTGGGTGTCGGAGAATTTTCGTTAAAAACAAGGTTCTCAATTATCGGCTCTTCTGTTGGCATATTCTGTTGTGTACTATTTCCGCCAAATAAGCCTCCAAAAAATTCTTTAATGCCTTCAATGGCTCGACTTAATACCGTTTCTGTTACTTGTCTGATAAAACTCTGATTATTTCTGTATTTTTCAACTTCTTTAAAAAACAAATTAACAACACCGGCGCCATCCAAAACCGCTTGTTTTGAAAGCCGCGACCAGTAGGATTGATGGATTCTTTCGGCATCCAATGTAATATCGTATTTTGTTGTTATTAGTGCTAATTTATTTATTAAGTTTTTCTTTGCTAATAGATATTCCCCCTCCTCATCTTCTTTAAAAAGATAAAGAAAATTATCTATAACAATAGTATCCAAATATTCCCACTCTGGCTCCTTATAACCACTCTGAATTCCAATCGTATCTTTGCTATAAAAATTTTTATTAGTATAATTTGCTAAGCTTTCAAAATAATCATCTAAATTATTAAATGTAATCGGGGTCTTACCTTGAAGTTGATTCACTACATCAATATTTTCTGGACCAAATCGACTGGTATAAATTTCGTAAGGATCGCCCTCGGGATGAGAATCATTCCGAGTATGAGCGGGAACGCCTAAGTCTTCTATTAAATGCAAAATATGGCCCAAAATTTCATAAGCTTCCTTTTTATTGCCAATAATATATTCGTAAATCGCCTTATCCCAAGTATAAGTCGTTATAATATCAACCGGATTTTTTGTTAACCGAGCTACTGGATTTAAAGCGGCGTTCTTGTAAAATTCCGCCAAAAAAGTCGCTTGGGCATAAGAATTTTGAGCCCATTCTTTAGAAGATTTAATAAAGGGCAATAAAAATGCTAAAAGCGGTGAAGATAAATCATTTGGCCCAGCTTCTAATCCTCTTTTATAAACCGGGTCATAAAAATGATTAAGAGTGCGGGTTACAGGATGATCCTCTTCGGTGCTACCTGACATAATAATTTTCATTTCTTCATTAGAAATTTTCGGCTGATAAAAATTATTGTAAAACTTAATAATTTCCTGAGTTAAGGCAGGATGGGTTGTTACATCGCTATAAGCCAAAGAGTTTGAAGTCAAACAAAAAACACCAAAAATAATCAGCAAAAATATTTTTAAGTTTTGTATAAATTTTTTAGACATATCTATATTACATACTTTCTATCTTCCAAACACCTGAATGTTGATTAAATGTCATATAAATAGTGTGTGATACCATTCCGTTTTTATCGAAAATAGCAAATTGATAAGTCTGTGGATTAGATTCTCTTGGTAAATCTTTTGCTCTCTTCAACAAACTTACAATCTCCTCAATTCTTCCCTCCTCTTTTGCTTTTTTTAATCCATCTTCCCATTGTTTTCGACTCAAATTTTCATCTAAAGCAAAATACTTAGCTGCTAAATCAATATCGCCTTTTTCTAAGGCTGAAATAAACATAACAAGCGTTTCCTGAGGGGTTTTGCCGCCGTAAGTGTCTTCCTCAAGTGTTTTATTGTATTCTTTCATGGCTTGCTCAAATTTCTGCATCGCCTCGTAAGCCTGTTTTGATTCGTGCCATCTTTTATAACCTTCCTTTAAAACTTGATAGCCGCCCAAATATAAAAACAAGCCGCCTAAAACAATAAAAGAAACGATTATTGCTATTAAAGCGACTTTTTTGCGCCTTTTTGGTTGTATTTCCATAAATTGATATTTTTAATCTCCGACGTATTGTTGCTATTATAGAAACTTTCTCAATAAAAAGTCAAATTATTAAATCAAATTAGGACCCATTTTCAAATTCAAAATTCCGTTATACCAGCAATCGCTGGTATAACGGAATTTGGTTTTCGGTTTTTGGAGCATTATCAAATTTTGATTTTCTGTGTTCATAAAATTTCATTTTTGCATCTTCGACGATTTGTTAATATTGTTCACATTTTAAAGTTTTCAATTATCTTTGCCAAAACACTTATCAATAACCCCTTTTTCTAAAAATATCGTTACCTCCTCGATTTCACATTAATTCGCGATCGCGAATTAATGTGAAATGACAACTTAAAGCTATGTAGTTTCAAAAGGATTAATAATCAAAAAATTAATAATCGAGAAGCTGAAACTTTTTCTTAAAATTTAGTTCATTGTCAATGTATTCAACGACGGCATATCTCACGAAGTGTCTCAAATTTAATAATTCTATAAGGCCATCGAGTTCTTTTTGACAATCATAAGGGAAAATAAAAACGCTTTTCTGAAATTCTAGAAACCCTAATGATTTTAACCATCTTCGGAAGGTATCGCGGGATTTTTTAAATTTTTCGGGAATATCGAAAATAACCAATCGCCATTTTTTATCCCAATATTTTGGTTTTTTAATTTGTAAATTATCCGGATTAAAAACTAAAATCTTCTTTTTGCCCGCCTGAGTCAAAAGCATTTCTATTGTGCCGTCATCTCTTTCTTTATAATCTATCAATCGTGATTTATATAATGACCCAATCGCCCTCATTAAGGAATAATTATTGAGCTTCTCCCATTCTTTGTTTAAACTTTTAATAATGTGAAAATGAACATCCGGCCTCCTTGTCAAAGAAAGATAAAGCCCGGCGTTTAAAAGTAAAAGAAGCTTCCTTTGAACGAGACCAATTCTTTTTTGTTTTGTTTTTATCATATGCTTTTTACTTATATAAAATGCGGCTTTTTCCTCCTTTTTCACATTAATTCGCGATCGCGAATTAATGTGAAAAAGTGGATCTGTAATTGTTTGTAATTGAATGATTGAAGAATTTTGCAATTGAAGGATTGTATTGAATGATGGAAAATTAAATTAAATATTAAATAAAGTTAAATATCGAAAATAATCAGGGCTTCCCAGGTGCTATCGGGATTTTGCTTAAAATAATTTTCGTGGTAAGTGGCGGCTTTGATGTCTTCGCCGAATGATTCTATTTTTCTACCTCTCAGTTTTCCTTTGAGTTCGGTATCGGTCAAACTTAAAATATCAATGTCTTCGTAAATTTCTTTATTCACTTGAGACAGATACAAAACCTCGCTTAAAAAATCAACGAGGAGAGCAGACAAATCAACCGATTGAATTTTAATCTCGCGCCAATTTTCCGACGCCGGCTCAAAAATCTGCGGCTTTAAAATTTCTGTCATTCCTTTTAAGGCGTTTTTAAAAACCTCCTCTTGGGAAGCGCCGTAAATTTTCAGCCGGACATCGGCCGTATGCGCTAAAATTTCAAAAGGTTTCATTTTTTGAGATTTTTTAACTCCTTCCTGACGGCCTTTCGGTCATCCCAGGGAATTTTCTGGCCGTCCTTAACCGCCATCACCTGCTCCGAACCTTTGCCGGTAATGATGAAATAATCGCCGTTTTTACAAAGTTTCAATCCTTCTTTTATCGCCTCTTGCCTGTCTTCAATAATTCGGCAATTTTTCTTGGATAATTTAACGCCGACGGCGATTTGTTCCATAATCTGCCTCGGATTTTCATCGTAGGGGTCTTCGTTGGTGATAATTATTTCATCGCAATATTGAGCGGCGACTTTGCCCATTGCCGGCCGCTTCCATTTGTCGCGGCCGCCGCCGGTTGAACCCAAAACGCAAATCATTCGCGTTTTCCCCGGAGGCGCCTCCTGACGAAAGGTCTTGTAAACAGCTGTCAAAGAATCGGGAGTATGGGCGAAATCAACAAAAATTTTGAAATTCTGGCCTTCTTTTATTTCTTCCATTCTGCCCGGCAGGCCGTCAAAAACCGCTATCGCCTCTTTCATAACAGCTAAAGGAATGCCGAGGCTGCGGCCGGCGGAAATTGCCGCCAAAAGATTATAAAGATTGAATTCGCCTTTGAGGGGCGAAGAAAATTTTAAACCTTCCAGTTCAAAAGCGATGCCCTGGGATGAAAAAACAATGTTTTTCGGCTGAATTAAAACGTTCGCTCCGGCGTCTTTGCTTTTCAGACTGAAACCGATTTTTTCGTCGGCCGGGTGTTTCAAAAAATAAACGGCTGATTCGTCATCCAGATTAACGACGCTGGTTTTTTTCACGCCTTGCTCAAATTGGCCGCGGCGTTCGCAAATAGGAATGGTTTTCTTTCTGGAACTGAGGGATTGAAAAAGTTCTTCTTTGGTTTGGCGGTATTTTTCAAAAGAATTAGCGTGGGCTTCCAAATGCTCGGGCTGTAAATTAATCAAAACCGCGACATCAAAATCAATAAAACAATGGCGGTGCTGCTTGATGCCTTCAGATGTTACCTCGAGAATGACGTAATGAATTTTTTTTCTGACGGCCTGATAAAGAAATTTTTGGATAAAAAAACGGCCCGGCATCGTCATTTTCAATTTATTTGGCCAGGTTTTTTCGCCGAGTTTAAAGCGCAAAGAATTAACTATGGCGGTTTGCCTGCCCGTCTTTTCCAAAAAACTGTTTAATAATTCCGCGATGGTAGTTTTCCCCTTGGTGCCGGTGATTCCGATAACAACCAAACGGCGGCTCGGAAAATGATAAAAAGAGGCGGCCAAATAAACCAAAATATAGTGGTACCAGGAAATCAGAAATTCCGGCACTAATTTTCTGATTAATTTTTTTGCTTGATAAAGCATTATTTTCTACCCAGCAATTTTAAGGCTTCTTTCAGCCGTTCATCAAAAGGAAGAGTCGGAGAAACTTTTTTAGTCGCTTTCCGCGCCGCTGATTTGTCATAACCCAAATCAATTAAGGCGTCTTCCAATTCCAATTCGCCTTCCAGTCTCGTCACTCCCTCATCGCCGCTTATCAGTTTTGACTTCAATTCCAAAATGATTCTTTCGGCTGTTTTTCGGCCGATGCCGGGAGCGCGGTTCAGAAATTCGGTTTTCCCGGCGATAATCGCCGATTTCAAATTATCAACCGAACTTAAAGACAAAAGACCGAGGGCAGATTTCGGCCCGATGCCGCTGATGGAAATCAATAATTCAAAAAATTCCAGTTCTTCCTTGGTTAAAAAGCCGTAAAGTTCAGCCGCGTCTTCTTTCAAATGCAGATGCAGATAAAACTTAGCTTTTTCGCCGACTTTCGGCATTTTTTCCAAACTTTCGCGAGAAACAAAAATTCGGAACCCGAACCCTTGGTTTTCCAAAATAACAAATTTTTCCGTTTTTTGAGTAATTGCCCCTTCCAAAGAATAAAGCATATCTTAATTTTATTATACGCCAGTTTTTAGCCGACTTCAATTTGAATGATTGATTTGACTTTTGAACCGATTTCTTATAAGATAATTAAAATTCTGTCGATTTCCCGCTTTATTTTAATATATATGCCAATTACTCAATCAGCCAAAAAAGCCTTAAGACAATCAAAAAAACGCTATCTTGCCAATCAGAAAAAGAAAGCCGAATTAAAAACGGCGATTAAAATTTTCAAAAAATTAGCGCTGGCGGATAAACTAAAAGAAGCCCAAAAACAGTTAAGTATCGTTTATAAAAAACTGGACAAGGCGGCCAAAACCCATTTAATTAAAAAAAATAAAAGTAGCCGTTTAAAATCGAGATTAGCGCTTCTTTTGAACAAAAAATCAAAAAACGCCTGAAACGGCGTTTTTTGATTTTAAAATTTCGGCGCAGCCGACGGGATTTGAACCCGTGATCTCCTCCGTGACAGGGAGGCGTGTTAAACCGGGCTACACCACGGCTGCAATACCATCCGAGGTTTCATTCTAGCAGATTTTTCCAAAAAACTCAATAAAACAACCGCGCTCTTGAAATGAAGCGAATATTCTTCTAAAATAATAAACAGCGGGATGGAGAAGCAGTATCTCGCGAGGCCCATAACCTCGAGACCCAGGTGCAAATCCTGGTCCCGCAACCAAACGGCTGCATAGCTCAATGGTTAGAGCGGAGGATTCATAACCCTCAGACGGTGGTTCGATTCCACCTGCAGCCACAAAAATTCAAATATGCCCAGTATGAGAATTTCAAAATGGCTTTGCCAAATATCGGTTTTCTCAAATGGGCGATAGTAATATTTAAAAGGTTTGATAAAAGTAAAAAGCAAAGGAATTTTCAAAGCTTACAAGATAATTTGAAATTCCTCTACTGGGTATGCCCAGTATGAGAATTTCAAATTGGCATTATGTATATGTACTTCTTAGCGAAAAAGATGATGATTTATACATAGGATATACAATAAATTTAAAAAGAAGATTAGAAGAACATAATGCCAAAAAGAATTTTTCTACAAGGGGCAGAGCTCCATTTGCATTAATCTATACTGAAACATGTTTGAATATGCAAGATGCGCTAAGACGAGAAAGATATCTTAAAACCACTCAAGGTCGCAGATTCATAAAATTAAGATTAAAGGAATTTCTTAAGAATAAAAATAATTTGAAATTCCTCTACTGGGTATGAATTTGGAAGAAATCAAAAAAACAGCACCAATTGAAATCCAAAACGCTTCTGATTTGAATGAATTGGAAAATATCAGAATTAAATATCTCGGCCGACGCGGTTCTTTGACCGAGATTTTAAAATCTCTGAAAAATCTGGCGCTGAATCAAAAAAAGAAAATCGGGCCCAAGGCCAACTTCCTCCGCGAAAGTTTGGAGAAATTGATTCAAGAAAAAAAGCAACTCCTTAACCAAGTCAACAAATTCCCGCCAATCGACATTACGGCGCCGGGCAAAAAGAAAGAAATCGGCCATCTCCATCCCATTTCCAAAGTAGAAGAAGAAATTGAGGACATTTTCGCTTCCCTGGGTTTTTCCGTCGCTGAAGGCCCGGAAATTGAGGATGAATTCCATAATTTCGACGCTTTAAACATGCCGGCGGACCACCCCGCTCGGGATATGTGGGATACGCTCTGGTTAAAAACAGAAAATCAAAAATCAAAAATCAAAAATCAAAAATTGTTGTTGCGCACTCACACTTCGCCTATCCAAATCCATTATATGGAAACGCATCAGCCGCCTATCCGAATTATTGCGCCGGGCAAAGCTTTCCGCTACGAAGCAAGCGATGCCTCCCATGAAATTCAATTCTATCAATTAGAAGCCTTGATGGTGGATAAAAATATCACTTTCGCCAATTTCAAATCCGTTGTTTCCGCATTTTTAAAACGGCTGTTTGGCGACAAAAAAATATCGGTTCGTTTCCGGCTCGATTATTTTCCATTCGTTGAACCGGGAGTGGAAGTGGCCGTTTCTTGTCCGCGCTGTTCCAATCGCGGCTGCGCTCTCTGTAAATATTCCGGCTGGCTGGAAATTGCCGGAGCAGGAATGGTTCATCCCAAAGTTTTTGAGGCGGTCGGCTACAATCCAAAAGATTGGCAGGGCTTCGCTTTCGGCTTCGGTTTGGACCGCATTGCTATGATTAAATACAATATCCCCGACATTCGCCTCTTCCATTCCGGCGATTTGAGATTTATTAAACAATTTTAATTTCCGATATCTCGTATGAAATTCTCTTATAATTGGCTAAAGGATTATATTCCCCGTCTGCCCAAGCCAGAAAAACTGGCGGAAAGTTTGATTATCAAGAGTTTCGAAGTGGAAACAATAGAAAAATCAAATACTGATTATATTTTGGATGTCAAAATATTACCCAATCGTTTTTCGGATTCAAGCGGCCATTTTGGTCTGTCGCGGGAAATTGCCGCTATTTTAAATCTCAAACTTAAAGAACCAAAAATAACCGTTAAAGAAGCGCCGGGGAAAGCAGAGAATTATTTGAGAGTAAAAGTGGATAATCAAAATGATTGCCCGCGTTATAGCGCGAGAATTATGTTTGATGTCAAAGTTGAAGAGTCGCCGCAATGGCTGAAAGAACGCCTTGAGGTTTGCGGTTTGCAAACCATCAATAATATTGTTGACGCTGCAAATTACGTGATGCTGGAAACAGGCCAGCCCCTTCACTGCTTTGATTATGATAAATTAGCCGGGAAAAACATCAAAACCATCGCCATTCGCCGCGCCAAAAACGAAGAAACAATCGAAACATTAGACGACAAAAAATACCAACTAACAGCCGATGTTCTTTTGATAGCGGATTTGGAAAAACCCCTGGCTATCGCCGGCATCAAAGGCGGAAAATCAACAGGAATCAGCGAGAAAACCAAAAAAATCGCCATTGAAAGCGCTAATTTTGACCCGGTCCTTATCCGCCGCGCTTCAAAATCGCTGAACTTAGTTACTGATGCCTCAATGCGCTTTGAAAGAAAAGTTGACCCGAATTTAACTGAATCTGCCATCAATCGTTTGGCTTCCTTAATTCAAGAATTAGCCGGCGGAAAAATAATGAAAGGAATCGTTGATATTTATCCAAAAAAAATTGCCAAAAAGGCTCTCGGTTTTGACTTTATAAAATTCGAGAGATTCGCCGGCGTTAAAATCCCCCCTTTCCAAATAAAAAATATTTTTGAGCGGCTTCATTTCAAAATTGTCAGAAAGCAAAAAAATAATCTTATTTTGGGAATCCCCTCCTGGCGCCTTGATATTGAACGGTTTGAAGATTTGGCCGAAGAAGTTTTAAGAATTTATGACTATAACAAAATACCCGAAATCCCGCCGACCGGCATTTTGATTCCGCCTCAAAAAAACGAACGCCTGGAATGGAGCCGAAAAATCAAAAAAATCCTTGCTTCCTTGGGATTGGACGAAATTTATAACTACTCTTTTGTCTCCAAAAAAGATTTAATTAATTTTGGTTTGAATCCGAATGAAACAATTCAAATGGCTAATCCGGTAAGCGCGGCGTTTGAATTTTTGCGGCCTACTTTGATTATCAATCTTTTAAAAACATCGGGCAGTAATTTCCGTTTTTACGACCAAGTGAAAGTTTTTGAACTGGGCAAGGTTTTTCAAAAAGGAGCTGCCGCTCCCTATGAAGAGTGGCGATTGGCCGGCTTAATTTCGCAAAAAAACAAAAAAGAGCATCCCTTTTTGGAAATGAAAGGCTTTTTGGAAAAAATGTTTGATAGTTTGGGCTTCTGGGATTTGAATTTCAGCGATTTGAAAGAAAATCCCTGGTTTGATTTCGGCCGATCGGCAGAAATAAAAGCCGGCGAAGAATCTCTCGGATTCATTGGCGAAATTAATCAAAATTTAAGCCAGATCTACACCGATGGTTATCCGGCAGTTATTTTCGAAATGGATTTGGAAAAAATCATCAAAGCGGTGGAAGAAGAACTGGAATTCGAGCCCATTCCTAAATTCCCTAGCATTATCCGCGACCTTTCCATTTTGGTTAATAGCGATGTCCGCGTTTCTGAAATTTTAAATGTCATCTCCTATTCGGAAACAAAATTATTGCGGGATGCTGATTTGTTTGATATGTATGAAGGGCCAAATTTGCCATCGGGCAAAAAGAGTTTAAGTTTTCACTTGATTTTTCAAGCCGATGACCACACTTTAACCAACGATGAAGTCGGCAAATCTCTGGAAAAAATTATTTCCAATCTTAAATCGCAATTATCAGCGGAAATCAGGTAAATTTTCCGCTGATGATCGCCTTTCTAATCTCGGCCATTAAATCCAGATAAAACTTAAGATTGTGAATGGTTGCCAAACGGTGATAAAGCAATTCATTGGTTTTATAAAGATGGTGGAGATAGGCGCGGCTGAAATTTTGGCAAGTATAACAGAAGCAATTTTTATCCATTGGCTGAAAATCATTTTTAAACTTTGCCTTGCCTATTTGAATTAACTCATAAAATCCGCTGGTTTTGAATTTTGAATTTTGAATTTTGAATTTAAACATCTCTCCGTGCCGGGCGTGGCGCGTCGGAATAACACAATCAAACATATCCACTCCCCTTCTGACCGCTTCAACAATTTGCTCGGGATATCCAACGCCCATCAAATAGCGTGGTTTGTTTTCATCCATTTGCGGTAGAAGATAATCCAAAATTTCATACATTTTTTTGACTGGCTCGCCGACCGCCAAACCGCCGATGGCGTATCCGTCAAAACCGATATTTCTCAAATCTTTCCAGCTTTTTTGACGAAGGTCCTTAAACACGCCTCCCTGAACAATCCCGAATAATAAATTTTTAACTTTTAATTTTGAACTTTGAACTTTGCCCCTTTTCGCCCAATCGGTCGTCAATTTAACCGATTTTTCAATTTCTTTTTTATTCGCCGGATAAGCGACGCACCAATCCAAAACCATCATCACATCGCTATCTAAATCTTTTTGAATGGCAATGGACTTTTCCGGTGTTAAAACATATTTATTCCCATCAACCGGATCTTGAAAAATAGCGGCCTGCGACGTTATTTTAACATTTTGAGAAATCGCCTCTCGTCTCGCCAATGAAAAAAGTTGATAACCGCCGGAGTCCGTCAAAATCGGACCGGACCAATTCATAAACCGATGGAGTCCGCCGGCTTTTTTAATAATTTGAGCGCCGGGCCTTAACATTAAATGATAAGTATTGGATAAAACGATTTCGGCGCCGATTTCTTTTAATTCTTCTGGATTTAAACTCTTTACTGCCGCGCGGGTGGCAATCGGCATAAAAACCGGGGTTTTAATTTCTCCGTGAGGAGTTTTCAAAACACCAGCCCGAGCCCGAGATTTTTTGGATTTTTTAATTACCCTGAACATAAAATTGAAAATTTATTTAATGAACATCGCATCGCCGAAACTGAAAAAACGATATTTTTTCTGAATCGCCTCCTGATACGCCTTAAATATCAAATCTTTGCCAGCCAAAGCCGATTTATCCGCCGAAGCTTGAGCGAAGGCGGAAACCAACATCAAAAGCGTTGATTTCGGTAAATGAAAATTGGTCAGCAAAGCATCAACATATTTAAATTTATAGCCGGGATAAATAAACAAATCAACAAATTTTCGGCCGGTTCGCAGAATTCCCTTTTTATCAGTAAAACCCTCGAGGGTTCGGGTAGTGGTGGTGCCGACGGCAATAATTCTGCGATTCTGTCGCTTGGCTTGATTTAAATCTTGAGCAGTCTTTCGGTCAATCTCCGCCCATTCCAGTTCCAAATGGTGATTTTCAATATTCTCGGTTTTGACCGGCTGGAAAGTGCCTAGGCCCACATGTAAAGTAATGAATTCAAACTGGACGCCCTGTTTTTTTAGTTTTTTCATCAAACGCCGAGTGAAATGAAAACCAGCGGTTGGCGCGGCGACCGAACCGATTTTTTCGGCGTAAACTGTCTGGTAATATTTTCTTAATCGGCTATTGGCTATTTTTGATTGAATATAAGGCGGCACTGGCGCTTGACCGATTTTGTAAATTGTTTTTCTCAATCTTTCGCCTTTTTGATTAAATTTGATGATTCTTTGGTAATTCAAAACTTTCAGGATTTCTCCTTTTAAATTGCCGGCAAATTTTATTTCCTGGCCTTGATTTAATTCCGGCTTGCCGATGACGAGCCACGTATCGTTCCAAACATATTTCTTTAAATCATCAGTTTTTGGCCTTAACAACAAAACTTCGGCTTTGCCGCCGGTTGAAACTTTTTTGCCCAACAACCGGGCCGGAATCACCAGGCTGTCATTCAAAACTAAAATATCGCCTTTCCGCAAAAATTTTTCAATTTCATAAAAATAGTGGTGCTCTATCTTTCCTGGATTTCGGTCTAAGACCAAAAGTTGGGAATGGTCGCGCGGACTCATTGGTTTTTGAGCGATTAATTCTTTCGGCAAATAATAATTAAATTCGCTGGTTTTCATAAATTTTAGCTACGAAATACGAATTTATTACGAATATACGAAAATTTCTTAATAAGTGAGGGGGGGGAATTTTGCGAGGAAAGTAATTTTGAAGAGCATCCGCAGCCGAGCGGGCAGGGTGTCCGACCAAAGTCGGACGAGCGAGGCGAGGACATAAGCGAGCGAGCACGCTGGGCAAGCGAGCGGCTCTGAAAAATTACTTTCCGAGCAAACTATTTCAATTTATCCCAAAAATTCTTTCTTAATAGATTATTGATAGTTGACGTCTTTTAACAAAAATGGATTAAATTTAGTGCGATGATCAAAAGTGTCAATCCCTTCTTTTTTCTTCAAAAAACCGACAATTAAATAAGTAATTGGAGTAAAAATAACTTCCACCGCCACTTTAAAAAGATAGGTGAACAAAACAACATTCAGCAAAAGAGAGGCCGGCAACTTGCCGATAAAAGCAATCAAAACAAAAACAATCGTATCAACCAATTCGCCGATTATTGTTGAGCCGATAGTCCTCGTCCAAAGCCAGCGGCCTTTGGTGAAAATTTTCATCTTCGCCAAAACAAAAGAATTCAAAAATTCGCCGGCCCAATAAGCCAACAAACTCGCCAAAACAATCCGCGGCACCCAGCCCAAAATAATTTCATAAGCCTTTTGATAGGGCCAGCCAGTGGCCGGCGGCAGTTTAGAGACGACAATAAAAACAACGGCCATCAAAAAATTGGCCAAAAAACCAATCCAGATAATCCGCCGCGTTCTTTTATAGCCATAAACTTCGGTGAAAATGTCGCCAAAAATATAAGCGAAGGGAAACAAAATCACGCCGCCCGCAAAACTGAGGGGTCCGATTTGAAAAATTTTCACCGCTACCACATTGGAAATCAAAAAAACGGCGACAAATAAACCTAACAAAATGTCAAGATATTTGAATCTCATCTAGTCCTTTACCAATTTATCGCCGACTCCGATGGCGACTTCGGCGTCAATTAAAATTCCGGCTTCTTCGTTTTCTTTAACTTCTCTCACGTCTTTCTTCTGGGATTGAAGATTAAGAATTTTTCCTTTGCCTAATTCCTCTTCGTTTCGCAAAATTTTAACTTGATCGCCTTTTTTTAATTTTCCTTTTGTTATTTTCCCGCCGATGACTTGCTGGGTTTTTCTCCGGCTGAAACAAGCTAAAATCAAGCACTCGCCAAACTCTTCCAAATCTTTCTCGCTGATTAATTTTTCGGCTTCTTCTTTAAAGAATTTTTCCAAATCGTAAATCACATCAAACAAAAAAATCCTCACGCCGATATTTTTCGCTAAAATCTCCAAATCTTTGGGAATTTTCACCCGAAAGCCCAAAATCCAGGCTTTAGTCGCTTCGGCATTCTGAATATCGCTCGCCAAAATGTCGCCAACCGAAGCACTGATAATTTGAAATTTTTGCTCAGCGATTTGGAGATTTTTAATCAAAACTTCAAGCGCCTCCAAAGAACCGGAAACATCAACTTTCAAAATAAAATTGGTAATTTTTTCGTCGGTTGATATGTTTCGCGGAATCGTTTTTAAAACATCAGCGGCTTTTTCAGCGGTAATCAATTCAACGCCGCCAGCCCTAAACTCCTCGCCTATTTGCGGCAATTCTTTAAAGCCGATGGCCAAAACCGGCGAGGAAAAAGTCGCTTCTTTAATTGACTCTCCTTTGAAATTTTCCAAAATTTTTATTTTTCCGCTAGTGGTCGAGGTGGCGATTTCATCGCCGATTTTTAAAGTTCCGTTTTTAATAATCAATGTCGCCACTCCTCCCCGGCGGCTGTCCATTTTCGCTTCAATGACGACGCCTGAAGCCGATACCGATTTGTCGGCTTTCAACCCTTCCAAGTCAGCCACCAATAAAATCAACTCCAAAAGTTCTTTGATGTTTTTTCCTTCTTTGGCGGAAATCAGAATAAAAGGAACTTTTCCACCCCAGCCCTCCAATAAAACTCCAGCTTCAGCCAATTGCTGTTTCGCTTTTTCGGGATTGGCCTCGGGCTTGTCGATTTTGTTAATGGCGACGATAAAAGGAATTTTGGCTTCTTGAATGTTTTTTAATGCTTCAAGAGTTTGAGTTTTGACTCCTTCGTCAGCCGCTACCACCAAAATCGCTATGTCAGCAATATCCGCTCCCCGCTCCCGCATCTTGGAAAAAGCCTCGTGGCCGGGCGTATCAATAAGGGTGATTTTCCGGCTGTTGTATTCCGGCTTTTGGCTGGAAATGACTATTTCGTAAGCGCCGATATGCTGGGTGATTCCGCCGGATTCTTTCTCAACGACATTGGTCTTTCTAATCGCGTCCAATAACTGGGTTTTCCCGTGGTCAATATGGCCCATCACCACGACAATCGGCGGCCGAAGTATTAAGTTTTTTTCTTGAAATTTCTCCATAGATGTTTTTCATCTTAGCATAAAAAATTTTCTTTGACAAATTAAACGAAAAATAAAAAAACCGCAGTTGAATTCAATCAAGAATCCAACTGCGGTTTTTTTAAATAAAATTATTTGCTTTTTTTCGTGATTATTCCGTCAATGACGCCGTAGGCCTTGGCGTCTTCGGCCGATATGTGATTTTGGAAAATTTTTGCCAAGAAATCGGGAAAATGCTCGGCGGCTGGATAAGATTTATTAAGAACAAATAAAACAATGGAGTATAATCCATTGTTTTATTTTTAATTTCTGTAAAATGGAATTCCGGGAAGAGGAAGGGCCAATGTTGTCGTTGCGGTTGTCGTTCCACCAATTGTTGAAGTTGAAGCCATTGGCATCGAAATTGCCAGCGTTGACGCGATTGCCATCGGAAGTGATTTTTTGCTCGCTTCCATCAATGAACACCGGAAACAGATTTTTAAAAACTGTTTCCTGAATTTTATTCGGGAGCAACCTCTATAAAATCGGGCATCTCCCCCTAGAAGCGGGCAAGAAGTCCTGTTTTACAGAATTTCTATTCGCAAGATTGAACCGTAATCCAATCTGTATTAGCGAATTGTTTTCATTATATCAAATTACGCGAAAAAAGAAAACCCCTGGGCTATTGGGCTGTAGACCAAGGGTTCAAAGATTCAAGAGAAAAAGGATTCAAGCCTCAGGACTTCCGGGAAGAGGAAAGGCCAATGCGGTCGCCGCGGCCGGCGCTCCACCAACCGCTGAAGAAGAAGCCAAAGGCATCGAAAAGGCCAGCGCGGACGCGAGCGCCAGCGGAAGTGATTGATTTTGTCCGAACATAGAAATGTTCGAACAAGCGCTCACCTTTAGCCAGGTAATACAGAATCGCCAGATAGGCGATCTGCCTAGCTTCGGGCACTTCCTCGTTCTTGGCCAGAAGAACAAGCTGTTCTCCCCAATTGTTGTTAAAGGAATCGGGAATCGCGTCCCTTCTGATAAGGCGCCACTGGGGCGTCTCAATGAGCTTGGCGAACGCCTGATTATTATACCGGGCGTCTTCGTGGGAGCAGAAGAGCTTTCGGTCAACTCTCCCGCGGATGTCCAGAATGGACAGGCCAAGATCCAGAACAAGGACGTGAGTGTTCTTGCATTCCTGTAAGGTCGCCTCGCTAAACGGAATTTCCGCCAGCTTTTTCATCGCTTCCTCTTCGACCTGATTGGCCTTGAGAAAACGAATCGCCTCTTCCGCGCCTAAGAAATTTTTGCCCATTATTTCCTTGGCACGGGACAGAGAATCGCCGACGACTTGAACGGCCCTAGCGAAAGGATTGCGATGCTCGGTGACCAACTGAAGCTGATCAACCGTCAATCCCTTTCCCGGGTTTTCCAGGCCCAGACAGAGTTGCCGAAACAACTCTGAAAAAACCCTGCCAACCTTTCTCAGCCAGTCCGGCGTCAATACCGGACCCACAACCATGTTTCTCTTTTTCATGGCTGTCTCCTTTTCTTGCCTTCCGCTTCGGCCTTTTTGTTTAAAGGGATAACCCTGCCAGCGGAATATATTGATTAAAAACCTTATTTATTTTTAAAAGAACTTAGCTATTCTTTACTGCTTATATTATATCAAATTAAAATATCGTTGTCAAGTGCTTTGGGGATAAATCCTTGAGTAAATCAAATATGCGGATTTCTCCGCATATTTGGCTGATTATTTTATATGTTATGCTTCTATTTGCTTTTTTTCGTGATTATTCCGTCAATGACGCCGTAGGCCTTGGCATCTTCGGCCGAAAGGTAAAAATCGCGGTCGGTGTCTTTTTCAATTTTATCAAACGGCTGGCCGGTGTGCTTCGCCAAAATTTCATTCATTTTATTTTTAATCTTTAAAATCTGCTTGGCGGTGATTTCAATCTCAATGGCTTGACCTTCGACGCCGCCCATTATTTGGTGGAGCAAAATTTCGGCGTTAGGCAAAGCGAATCTCTTGCCTTTGGTTCCACTGGCCAACAATACCGCGGCGCCGGAAGCAGCCTGGCCGATGCAAATAGTGGAAACATCGGGTTTGACATACTGCATCGTGTCATAAATCGCCATCGCTGAAGTAACAACGCCGCCCGGACTGTTAATATACAGTTGGATGTCTTTTTTCGGGTCTTCATGCTGCAAAAACAAAAATTGGGCGATAACGACATTAGCCACTTGGTCGTTAATCGGCCCGGCCAAAAAAATTATCCGCTCTTTCAAAAGGCGGGAATAAATATCATAAGCCCTTTCGCCAAACTGGGATTTTTCAATAACCGTCGGTATTAAATTAAAATATTCGGGTAGGTCCATAGGATTTATCTGGATAGTTCACCTGAGCGACATAGCGGAGTTTTAGTTAGAAATTAGAGCAATTTTGTAGCAAAATCGCATTGTTTGAGGAGCGAAGCGACGAGTTTGCGATTTTGCGTTAGGCAAAATTGCCTAATTTGTCTAAAACGGAGCATTAAGCGAGGGTGAACTATCCTAAACTTTCCAAAAATTGGAAAACTTTTTCGTTGGTTAATCTTTCTTTAGTGTATTCAAAAAGATTCTTTCTGTCAATGCGCTCTTCGGCTTCTTTCCCAGAATAAGATTTTAAAAATTCGTTCATCGCCTTTTCGATTTCTTCCGGTTTTGGCTCACATTTTTCCAATTTGCCGATTTCCCGCAAAATCAAGGCGATTTTCAGAGTTTTCATCGCTTCCCCCTTCAAATCGCGGCACAAAATTTCTTCGTCTTTTTTGATTTTTTTCAAATATTCCTCAAAAGACATTCCGCTGTCTTGGGCCAAATGACGAACCTCTTCGAGACGATGATTGACTTCGTTTTCAACCAAAACCTCCGCCAAAGCCATTTCCGTTTCCTGCAAAAGACGCTCGGTCATCAAAATCCGCAAACGGTCGCGCTCCTTCATTTCTTTTTCCCATAAAATTCCTTCTTTTATGGAATTCTTTAATTCTTCAAGATTATTAAAATGACCGAGAGATTTTGCCCACTCGTCGGTTATTTCCAGCAAGCGCCTTTCGCTCACTTTGTTCAACTTCACTTCAAAAGAAAGGTTTTTATTCCGCAAAGTTTCATCCCAGTAATCAGCCGGCACTTTCAGAGTGAAATTTTTCTTTTCGCCGACTTTGAGGCCTTCAATTTTTTCCTCAAAACCCGGCAAAAATCGGCCTTCAGCTAAAATAAAACTTTCCTTGCCTGACGCTTTTTTTAATTCTTGGCCTTCAATAAAAGAGTTAATTTCCAACTCCACTAAGTCGCCTTTTTGAGCCGGTCTTTCAATCGGCGTAATTTCAGCCCGCGATTTTTGAAGCCACTGAACGACTTTTTCAATTTCGCTGTTTTGGACTTCGGTTTTTTTTCTTTCTTTTAAAGTTTTTTTGGCGATTTCTTTGTAATCCGGCAGTTTGAATTTCGGCAGAATCGCCATTTTTAAGCGGTAAACGAATTCGTTTTTCGGCGCGATTTTTAAAATTTCAATCTGGACATTGCCCAAAGGCTCCAAATCCTCTTCGGACAAAACCTCGGGATAAGTCTTTTTCACCGCCAAAGAAGAGGTTTCATTATAAATCTCCTCCTGAATTTTTTGGTCTTCCAACAAATTCTCGGGCATCTTCCCTGGCCGGAAACCCTTCACTTGAATTTTTTCAGTAATATTTTTGTTGGCCAGTCGCCAAAAAATCTCCATTTCCTCGGCAGGAATAAATACCTCCAACTCAATTTCTGATTTTGGCAAATGTTTAATTTGATGTCTCATATAAATAGTAAAGAACCAAAGGAAATAATTTTTTGGAGCATCCGCCCCAAATAAATTGCTTCGCAATTATTCGAGGCAAGGAGGCAAAATTATCTCTTCTCCTATTTGAAAATGCAATCCGCCTGAACGATATAGCGGAGTTTTAGTGAGAAATTAGAGCAATTTTATAGCAAAATCGCATTGTTTGAGGAGCGAAGCGACGAGTTTGCGATTTTGCGTTAAATAAAATTGCCTAATTTCTCTAAAACGGAGCGTTAAGTGAAGACGGATTGCATTTCCTGACCATTCTAAAACGGAGCATTAAGCGAAGACGGGTTTCGCCGTCATTTCATTGAGAAACCAAATCGAGAATTTTTTCAGCGGTTTTTTCACCGATGCCCTCTATCTTCATCAATTCTTCCTTGGTTGCCTTCTTTAACTTTTCTTCATTATAACCGGCTCCTTCCAGCATTTTGATGATTCGGGCCGACAAGCCGAAAAAGATTTTCTTTGGCGGTTCTTTTTCTTTTGTTTCTTCTTCTTTCTCAATCTCGGCCACGCCGCCCTCAACCGCTTCTTCCGGCGCCGATTCGCTTCTGACATCAATTTTCCAGCCGGTCAATTTGGCGGCTAAGCGGACATTCTGCCCGCCCTTGCCAATTGCCAAAGACAATTGGTCTTCAGGCACGAACACTCTTACTTCCCGCCTCGGCCGCATTTCCACTCTGGAAACTTTCGCCGGCGACAAAGATTGCGCCACGAACTTTTCCGGGTCGTCGGACCATTTGATAATGTCAATTTTTTCCTGGCCGACTTCGCTTAAAACCGCCATCACCCGCGTTCCTTTTTGGCCGACGCAGGAGCCAATCGGATCAATTCCCTCAACCGTTGAATGAACGGCTATCTTGGTGCGAAATCCGGCTTCCCGGGCAATCGACATAATCTTGACCGTAGCCGAGGCAATCTCCGGTACTTCCAATTCAAAAAGTTTAGAAATAAATTTGGGATGAGAACGGGACAAAATAATCATCGTTCCCCGGGAATCTTCCTGAACGGCTAAAATGTAAAAGCGCATCCTTTCGCCCATTCGATAGCGCTCGCCGGGAATGGACTCGTTATAAAACATCACGCCCTGCGCCCGGCCCAAATTAACATAAACATTGCGGTTCTCAATTCTTTGGATAATGCCGCTGATGATTTCGCCTTCTTTGTCTTTGAATTCGCTCAAAATCGCTTCTCTCTCGGCTTCTCTTAAGCGCTGCAAAATCACCTGCTTGGCGGTTTGGGCGGCAATCCGGCCGAATTCCTCATGGCTCTCCAAAGGAAAAATAATTTCTTCGCCGACCAGAACCTCGGGTTTAATTTCCTTGGCTTCTTCCAATAAAATATGCCTCTCGGGATTAAAACGAATTTTCTTGCCCTCTTGGGCGCTCATCAATTCTTCGGTTATTTGCGATGGTAAAACCTCCTCTTTCTCTGAAAAAGTTTCACCCTCGGTTTCTTCTTTGAGCATGCTTTTATCAACCGCAATTTTCACCTGCCAAAATTTTACTTCCCCGGTTTCCTGGTCCATTTTCGCCCGAATAATTTCGCTTCTCTTGCGATATTCCTTCTTGTAGGCGGCGGCAATGGCCTGCTCAATGGTTTCAATCACTTTTTCCTTGGGAATCCCTTTTTCTTCGGCAATTTGGGTAATCGCCGAACTGAAATTTTTTAGATCAAACATAAATGATTAATTCAAAAAGCGACTTTTTTAAAATAGATCCGCCTTGGGCGGATCCATCTATTCTCTAAGATTCTATTATAGCAAAGCCAAATCCCAAAGTCAAGAGCCTAAAGTTAGAATTTGGAATTTGGAAGTTAGGGTATAGGTTTCGGGATTCAGGATTCAGGATTTTAACCAATAGGCAAATTAATCGGCGGCTCGCCTTTTTTGGCTTCAATCCGGCGCAAAAACGGCGCCTCCACCGCCACAATCGGAAAATGGTAAAGAGTGGCTAATTCTTCGGTATTTAAAATCGCCTTAATATGTTTATTAAACTTCCTGAAACGATAACTCATATACAAGAGGCGTTTCCTTAAAAATTCTTTTTGTTTCTTAAAAGGCGGCTTGGTTGAAACTGAAGTCGGCTTAAAACCTTTAAAGGCATTGAGATTTTGGGTGTTGAACTGGTAAATGGCGCCCCTAATGCTGGAAACATTCAAACGAGAGAAAGCCTCGCGGCGGTCGATATAAACGCAGCGGATAACGGTTTCAAAACCGAGTTTTGAGGATTTCTCTTCTATGGCTTTAATAACTTCTCTTTGACCGGGAGTCAAAAACATCATCTGGCTGGCCGGCGCTTCTTTACCAACTTCTGATTCTCCCCAAGTTGGATATTCCACCGGCGCTTTAATCAAATTCCTTAAAAACTGCCAGAGCCAATCGAAAAATCCCATTTCTTTTTGGGGAGATTTTTTGCCGGCCAATTTAGCCACCAATTTATCGGCTTCTTTTTTCCAATCATCGCCGGTGTATCTAATCAAAATTTGAAACCAAATTCTTTCATCGCTCTTTAATTTGCTCATTGTTTCAACAAGGCTGGCGATGGGGTCAATTCTTTTTTCCTCTTTTTGTTCTTCAAAATAAGGGTAGGTTCTAATAGGATAAGCGGATTCTTTGGCCAAACAAAATTCCGAACCCCAAATATCAAAGTATTTATTAGGCAGGTCTTTGGGCAAAAAATCGACGTAATCCTCAACCTCAACTATTTCCGCATCAGGGTATTGAGCGTAAATTTGGGCTTCAATCAGGTTGCGGAATTGTTCCGGCGTCCGAATATAAAAAGCGATGCCGCCGCCGGTTCCCACAATCTCTAAACTTAACCAGAGTTGAATCTGGCCTTCGATGTATTTCTTTTTAAATTCGTCAATAGTCATTTTTGTGGCGTGAAAAGTCGCAAAAATATTTTCCATTGATTTCGGCGTTTTAACGATATCTTTGGGGATTCTTATCTCTAAAAGTTTGTATTGAACCGATTTCAAAAACTTGAAGCGAATATAAAAAAGCCAGAGATCCCAGGCAATAAAAATAAGGGCCAGCGGCACCACAATCCACCAGACCCACGAAAAAACTTGAAGAATTGAATGAAAAATGCCGTTAAGAATATTCAAAAAAACGTCCATATTATTAACGCGTCAAACTATAACGGCCGTCAGCTAATTTTTTGAACAATTTTTTATCCTGAAGATTAATTAAAACAGTGCCGTCTTTAACCAGTCGCTGTTTTTTTATTTCCTCCAACAATTCACGGTAGGTTTTAGGACCGATTTTTTTGAGAATTTTAACCAAAATATCTTGGACCGTGCCCGGCTCGTACCCCCACTCTTTCAAAGCGTAAATTCCCCGACCAATGAGGACGAATTGCTGGTTTTTAATTAATTCGTTGTGAACGGTTGTTGCTTGGGCTTCCTTTTTGTCAAAACCGGCTTCGTTAATCAAACGGCTGATTTCGGTAAAATGAAGCGGCTGATGATTTTTCGCCAAAATCAAGTAAGCCTTGGTATTGACGCTCGAAGGCCTAATTAACGACCAATTCATCAAGCCAAACTCGCCGAAAGGATTAAAACCAAACTCTTTAGAGATATCCAAATAAGAAAGGAGGGTGTTCTCCTTTTTCAGGAAAAATTCTTTCATTGTTTTGTGAACCAATTGATGATATTCATCAAGTTCCAGTGGTTTATTTTTTTTGGTTAATTCTTTTTTGACGAAATTATTAATCCGGTCGGTTTTTTTCACAATTTCCTCCCCTCGATGCCAGGCGGCATAATTATTTTTCCTTTCCAGTAAATAATTGAAATAAGGAGCGAGGTCTAACAAAAACCAAATATGATTTTGGAGTTTATTCATTATTTTTTCGTTTCTCATTTTCAAAGGGTCGTCGCTGAAAGAATGGCTCGTTTCTTCCAATAACCTCTTTTCTCTGCGAATGCCGCCCAAAATATCAAGATGGTATTTTAAGCGTTCAATTACATCGCTTAAGTCGTCAAGGTTTTTTCTCAAATCCGAAAGCGCCGCCTCTTCAATCTGGCGGATTCTTTCCCGGGTCACGCTCCTTTCCTCGCCGATCGCCTCAAGCGTCATTGGCTCCTCGCCGCTTAGTCCGTATCTTTTCTCAATCACCTCCCTCTGTTTTTCCGGCAAAACACTTACGAAATCATTTAAAGTTTTAAGAAAAGTCTGACTCATTTCTTTGTGCTTATATACGCTTCGCTATGTAATCTTGTTCGGTCAGAAGCCAAAAATGAAATTTTTGTCTTCTTCCCTCACTTCGATTATATAATAATACTTCTATAAGGGGTTGTCAATATGGGTTGTCCTATTTTTATAATTTTATCTTCTCCTCTTTCCGTGAAACGCCTGATGAATCTCCTTCAATTCCTTATTGGTTAAATGGGTGTAAATTTGAGTAGTGGAAACACTCGAGTGGCCCAAAAGCATCTGAACCGAACGCAAATCAGCGCCGTTTTGAAGAAGGTCAGTGGCAAAAAGATGGCGAAGGGTGTGCGGTGTCGTTTTTCTTGAGATGCCGGCTTTTAAAGCATAATAGCGAGTCAGACGCTGAATTGTCCGCGTTGTAATCCGACCTAAAACCTTGGGTTTGCTACTTTTTGAAAAACTGACAAACAATGCCTCTTCAATATCCCCTCTTTTTTCAAGATATTTCTTTAAAGCCTCTTTGGCTTTCTCCGAGAGGAAAACCAAGCGAATTTTGTCGCCCTTCCCCATGACGCTGAATTCACCCCTCTCTAAATTGATATCGTCCCGATTAAGTTTGGAAAGTTCGGAAACGCGCAAACCGGTTGAAAACAAAGTTTCCAAGATTGCCTTGTCTCTTAAACTACGAATTGAATCGCCTCTCGCCGCCTCCAGTAATCTTTCGAGGTCTTCGTAACTGATAATATCAATCTGGCGGGAAGGAGCTTTAGCCAGTTCCACTTGTTCAACCGCCAAACTTTTAACGCCGATTTTTGCCAAATAACGCAAAAACCCTCTTAAAGCGATAACATAATAATTCTGGGTGATTTTTTTCAAATTTTTATTATTGCTTTCGAGCCGATTAAGATAAAGGCGGTATTCTCGAACGATTTCCTGATTGATGCCTTTCGATTCCAAATTCGCGCTCTTTTTGTTTGAATTTTTTGCCAAAAAATTCAAAAATCGCCGGAGATAGCGGTTGTAATTTTCCACGGTTTTTCGACTGCGATTTTTCTCGATTTCCAAATATTCAAGATATTGTTTAACTAAACCTTCTAAATTCATAGTATAATTATATCATGTCGCAAAATTTTCAGCAATGCTTCTCTTTTTTATTTGACAAAAACCTTAGCCTAAATAGAATAAAATAAGCATCCTCAAAACAAAATTTAAGGAGCGAGCAATGAAAGATTTGAAAGATTTCTCACTGAAAGTCATTACTGGTTGTATGTTTGCAAATAAAACCGATAAACTACTGGAAACGATTGACACAAAACCTGCTTTTCTTTTTAAACCTGACGTTGATAAAAGATATGGGGCGAATGTAGTCAGAACTCATAACGGTTTGAGGGAACACGCCGCCATTACGATTCCCGTTACTTCGCCGGAAACGATTCTGGAAGTTGTTCGGACTCAAAATCTTTACCTTCTTTTCAATTTCGATCATCAAATAAAACTCATAGCCATTGATGAAGTTCAGTTTTTCGCTTCCAGCATACTCAAAGTCATCCAATATCTCATAAAAAACGATTACCAGATTATTACCGCCGGACTCGACACTGATTTTCGCGGCGAACCATTCCATCCGATGCCAGAAATTATGGCTTTGGCCGATGAAATCATCAAACTGAAAGCCTGTTGCGGCATTTGCCAAATGCCCGCTACCAGAACTCAACGCCTTATCAACGGCCAACCAGCGCCTTACCACAGTCCTCTCATTGTCATCGGCGGCAAAGAACAATATGAGCCCCGCTGCCTCAAACATCATCAAGTACCCGAGAAACTTTATTAAAAAATTTAACTTCGCAATAATTTTCAAAGAGCCCGAGGGCTCTTTTTTCTTAAATTTGCAAATCTCAAGCAAGTGTGATAGAATTAAAACAATATGTTAAAGCCCAAGAAAAAAACCAATATTATCAAAGAGTTTCAAAGTCACCAGACCGATACCGGTTCAAGCGGGGTTCAAATCGCCATTTTAACCGAGCAAATTGAAGAACTCACTAAACATTTGAAAAAACATCCCAAAGACCATCATTCGCGGCGGGGATTGTTAAAAATGGTTTCCAAAAGAAAAAAACTTCTGGATTATCTTAATAAAACCTCGCTACGCCGTTATAACACTTTGGTTAAAAAACTGGGTTTGAAATAACTATGGCTATAAAAAATAAAGATCAAAGAGTAGCAGTTTTCTTCGATATCCAAAATCTTTATCATTCGGCTAAAAATCTTTATCAGGCGAGGGTTAATTTTAATGAGGTATTAAAAACGGCTGTTGCCGGCCGAAAATTAATCCGCGCCATTGCTTATGTCGTCAAAAGTGAAACCGCCGAAGGCGAGGCTTCTTTTTTTGGGGTTTTGGAAAAAATCGGCATCGAACTACGCATGAAAGATCTTCAGATTTATCCGGGAGGATTAAAAAAGGCTGACTGGGACGTGGGAATCGCGGTTGATGCCATTAGATTATCCGATTCCTTAGATGCAATCGTATTGATTACCGGCGACGGCGATTTTCTGCCGCTTGTCGAATACCTAAAAACACATGGCAAGCAAGTGGAAGTAATTGGCTTTTCTCGCAGCGCTTCTTCAAAAATAAAAGAGGCGGCCGATGAATTTTTTGACCTGGAAAGTCAGCCGGAAAAATTCCTGATTCAATCGACGGCTTCAGCAAAAAGAGGCTTTATTAAAAAAAGAATAAAAATTAAATAACCGACTAAGAATTAAAGTGGATTGAGGGCCGAAGAAAAAGCATTTGAAAAAACCGAATCCTTTTTCTTCTGCCTTAATCATTAACTCTTAGTTGGGAAAACTAAATAATTTATGGAGGAAAAAATTTTTACCCTTGATGATTTAGCCGGTCGGAAACTTAAGGTTAAAATTTCACCGCTCGCCGAACAAGCCAATAGTTCGGTTTTGGTTCAATACGGGGAGACGACTGTTCTAGTGACGACGATGATGGCCAAAGAAGACCGCGAAGGAGTGGATTTTTTCCCTTTGGTTGTGGATTATGAGGAGCGTTTTTACGCTGCCGGGAAAATTATCGGCAGCCGTTTTATTCGACGCGAAGGCCGGCCTTCGGAGGCGGCTATTTTAACCGGCCGGATGATTGACCGGCCGATTCGGCCGCTTTTTAACCAAAAGATGAGACGCGAAGTCCAAATTGTCGTCACGGTTCTTTCTATTGACAGTGACAACGACCCTGATTTTAGCGGTCTTTTGGGCGCCTCGATTGCTTTGGGGATTTCCGATATTCCCTGGAAGGGTCCTGTTGCCGGCATTAGAATCAGCAAAATCGGAGAAAAATTTATTATTAACCCAACTTACACCGAAAGAGAACAGGGCGAATTTGATGTTTTTGTCAGCGGCACTGATGATAAAATTAATATGCTGGAAATCAGCGCCAAAGAAATTCCCGAAGAAATTATTTTAAAAGCCATTGAATTGGGGGGGGAATACATCAAAAAATTAAATCAGTTCCAAAAAGAGATTTTTAAAGCAATCAATGCCAAAAAAACAACAGTTTTGCTCAAAGAGCCAGCTCCTGAATTAAAAGAAAAAGTAAAAGGATTTTTGAAAGACAAATTAGAAGAGGCCATTTACACCAAAGATAAAATGACGCGCCAGACGAAACTTGACGCTCTAAAAGAAAAAATGAAAGAGTGGCTGCTCAAAGAAAAAGTAGAAGAAGAAAATTGGAAAGAGGCCTTTTCTGTTCTTGAAGAAGAAATAGATCATTTGGTTCATCAAAATATCCTTAATAAAGAAAAAAGGCCGGATGGCCGACGATTAAACGAAATCAGACCAATCAGTTGCGAAGTGGGAATTTTGCCTCGCGTCCACGGTTCGGCTCTTTTTATAAGAGGCAACACCCAGGCTCTTTCGAGTGTGACGCTCGCCGCTCCTTCCAAAGAACTGACTATTGAAACAATGGAAACAAGCGGCTCCAAAAGGTTTCTCCACCATTATAATTTCCCGCCCTATTCGGTCGGCGAAATCGGACCGATGCGTGGGCCCGGCCGCCGCGAAATCGGCCACGGCGCCTTAGCCGAAAAATCTTTAATTCCGATTATCCCAAACAAAAACCAATTCCCTTACACCATCCGCGTTGTCTCGGAAATCCTCTCTTCTAACGGTTCCTCCTCAATGGCTTCGGTGTCGGGCTCTTCCCTTGCCCTAATGGATGCCGGCGTTCCCATTAAAACGCCGGCGAGCGGCATTGCCATGGGATTAATGATGGAAAATGAAAATAATTATAAAATTTTAACCGATATCCAAGGCCCGGAAGACCATTATGGCGATATGGATTTGAAGGTCGCCGGCACAAAAAACGGGATTACCGGAGCCCAAATGGACGTCAAAATGAAAGGAGTGACTTTAAAAATTTTAAGAGAGGTATTTGAGGGAGCCAAGGCCAGCCGATTAAAAATTTTGGAGAAAATGACTTCTGTCTTAAATGGACCAAGAATCCAAATTTCTCCTTTTGCTCCGAAAATCTACACCCTTCAAATCAATCCGGAGAAAATCCGCGAAGTTATCGGCAGCGGCGGCAAAACCATAAATGCTATTATCGAAAAAACGGGAGCGGAGATTGACATTGAGGATTCCGGTTTAATTTATGTCACCGCTTTAACCGATGAAGCGGCCAAAAAAGCTTTGGAGATTATTAAGGCTATTACCTATGAATTTCAAATTGGCGAAATTGTCGAGGGTAAGGTTATTAAAATTCTTGACTTCGGCGCGATTGTTGATATTGGTTTTAATAGAAGCGGTTTGCTCCATATTTCAGAACTGGCACCGCGACGAGTAGAAAAAGTTGAAGATGTAGTAAAAATCGGCGATGTGATAAAAGTGAAAGTGATTAAACTCGGCGAAGAAGGAAAAATCGGCCTTTCTCTGAAAGCATTGACCTCTCCCCCACAAAACAACAAAAATAACTATTCGAAGAATTACCGCAAATAAAGGGCTTTCTCCCCATTAGATGAGCGAGCTCGCGAGCTCTATCTAACGGGGTAAGAAAACCTTTACCCCGTTAGAGATTGGCCATGACGCGTCATCGCAAAAGAGTGCTTCAGCACTCTTTTGCGATGTTTAATCGAAATTATGCTACAATTCTTTGAATAAACTAGTTTTGCAATCGCCGATTTCTAATGGGGTAAATGCTAAAAATCCGCCTCTCCGGCGGATTTTTAATATTTGGCAGGGAGCCATCAAATGAAAGTTTCGCTTTCATTTGGGGCGAGCGAACCAAATACACACGATGTCGCGGAGCGTGACATCGTTTATATTTGAAAAATTTATTGGGCTTTATTTTTCCGATTTTTTCTCTTCCGGTTTTTTGAAACCGGTACCAGCCGGAATAAGCCGACCAATAATGACATTTTCCTTCAAACCTTTAAGAGGGTCAATTCTGCCTTCGGTAGCAGCGGTCACCAACACCCGAGTTGTCTCCTGAAAAGAAGCGGCTGAAAGGAAACTGTCGCTGGCAAGAGCCGAACGGGTAATACCCAATAATAGTTGCACGGCCTTGGCTGGTCTTTTGCCTTCTAATTTTAATTTTCGGTTTTCTTCCAAAAAGCGCGGTTTTGAAACAACTTCGCCAATCAAAAATTCACTGCTTCCGGGGTCTTTAATTCTAACTCTTGAGAACATTCGGCGGATAATAATTTCCAAATGCTTATTGTTGATATTCACCCCTTCGGAAACATAAATTTTTTGGATTTCTTTAAAAATATAATTCTCGACGCGGCGATGCTCTGTTGCCTTAAGCAATTCTTTCAAATCTATCGAACCTTCGCTTATTTTATCGCCGGCGCTGATTTTATCGCCAATCTTAACCAAAAGTTGGGCATTTTTTGCCAAAGAATAAGTCAAAATTTCCGCTTTGCTCTTTTTTGTCGCTTTCCCTTTTTTAATCGGCTCTTTTGTTTTATCTTTTACGGGTTTTAGTTTAACAACAATTTCCTTCTCAAGTTCTTCAATATCAACAATTGTGCCGTCGGCTTCGGCGATGCTTGCCTTATTTTTGGGCGGCCGCACCTCAAAAAGTTCTTCAATGCGCGGTAAACCGTGGGTGATATCCAGACCAGCAATGCCGCCGGTGTGAAAAGTTCTCAAGGTCAATTGCGTCCCGGGCTCGCCGATCGATTGAGCGGCGATAATTCCAACCGGAGTTCCCACTTTCACCGGTTGATTATAAGCCAAATCATAACCGTAGCATTTGGCGCAAATCCCCCAGATACTTTTACAAGTCAGGGGCGAACGAATTTTAACCGATTCAATTTCTGAAGCCTCAATCAATTTCGAAGCGGCCCGATTAATAAAATCGTTGGCTTTAACAATAATTTTCCCTTTTATTTTAATGTCTTCCGAACCAACGCGAGCAAAAAGATGATTAGAAAAACTGAAACCAAATTCTTCGCCGTCTTTGCGATTAATAACAATGCCTTCTTTTGTCCCGCAATCATCCTCGGTTATCAAAACGTCTTGAGCAACATCGATCAGGCGCCGGGTCAAATAACCGGCATTGGCGGTTTTTAAAGCGGTGTCAGTCGAACCTTTTCTGGCGCCATGACTGGCAATGAAGTATTCCAAAACATTAAAGCCTTCTTTATAAGAAGATTTGACCGGCAATTCAATAATGTCTCCTTGGGGATTCTGCACCAATCCCTTCATTCCCATCATTTGGTTAACCTGGGACAAAGAACCGCGGCTGCCGGAATCAATAATGCTGAAAACATGACCGTAAGGATCCAGGGTTTTGCTCACCGCCTTAGAAACTTCGACAATTGCTTTCCCCCATATCTGAATAATGTGGGCTTTTCTTTCTTCTTTGGTCAAGAGACCCTCATTAAATTGTTTATCAACCTTCTCCACTTCCTCTAAGGCTTTTTGAATGATTTTTTCTTTTTCAACAGGTATTTTTAAATCATCCATGCTCCAGGTGATTCCGGAACGGGTGGCATAATAAAAACCGAGGTTTTTTATTTTATCAATAATCTCAATGGTCTTCTCCAAACCGGAATAATTGACGACAAATTCTGTTAATTTCTGGATAAATTTCTTATTAACTACTTCGTTAATAAAAGGAAAGTCGGCCGGAAAAATATCATTAAAAATTAAACGGCCAACCGAAGTCTCAATCAGAGCATTGGAAGGCGCCTCGGCTTTTTTCAGGGCGCCCACCTCCATTTTCAAAATAAAAGTTTTCGGCAACGGCAGTTTAATCTTGGCTTTCAAACTGACAACGCCATAATGATAAGCGTATAGCGCTTCTTCAACAGAAGAAAGTATTTTATTTTCGCCTTTTTCATTTTCCCTGATTTTCGTCAAATAATAACAACCCAAAACAATGTCTTTGGTTGGGTCGATAATCGGATCGCCGCTCGCCGGCTTCAAAAAATTACGAGAGGAAAGCATTAATTCCCCCGCTTCTTTTTGGGCTTCTCGAGTTAACGGCAAATGCACCGCCATTTGGTCGCCGTCAAAGTCAGCATTAAAAGCGGCGCAGACCAAAGGCGGAATGCGAATGCACAAATCTTCAATTAAAATCGGCTTGAAAGCTTGGATACCGAGGCGATGAAGAGTCGGAGCCCGATTCAAAAGCACATAACGATTCTCAATTAATTCTTCTAAAATCGCCCAGACTTCTGCCGGTCCCTGATCAATCAGCCTATTGGCTCCGCGAATATTGTGAACAATTCCTCTTTCGATCAATTTATTAACCACAAAAGGCCTAAAAAGTTCAAGAGCCATTTTTTTAGGCAAGCCGCATTCATTATGATTAAGTTCCGGCCCAACCACGATTACCGAACGGCCGGAATAATCAACGCGTTTGCCCAAAAGATTTTGGCGGAAGCGACCCTGTTTGCCTTTCAAAATATCGGCTAAAGATTTAAGAGGTCTTCTTTGAGCAGTCATCTGAATTTGAGTAGCGCGGCTGGAATTATCCAAAAGAGCGTCAACTGCTTCTTGAAGCATTCTTTTTTCATTGCGAATAATGACCCCCGGCGCTTTAAGTTCGATTAATTTTTTTAAACGATTGTTGCGATTGATGACGCGGCGGTATAAATCATTCAAATCAGAAGTGGCATAGCGGCCGCCTTCAAGGGCCACCATCGGTCGAAGGTCCGGAGGTAAAATCGGTAAAACCGTCAAAAACATCCATTCCGGCCGCAGATTGTTTTTGATAAATGATTTAACAAGTTTAAAACGATAAAGAATTTTTTTCTTTTCCAGGGCGGAAGCCTCGCTTAAAGATTTAAGCAAGTCTTTTTTCAGTTTTTTGAGATCAAGGCTTTGTAAAAGTTTATAAATCGGCTCGCTCCCAATTCCCGCCTCAAAAATATGACCGTATTTTTTGCTTAATTCCAGATACTCAATTTCCGAAATAATCTTTAATGGCCGAAGATTATTAATTTCCTCGCGACGCTGAAGATAAAGAATGTTTAAAACGGATTTCCTTTCTCCCTTCTTTTTTGACTTATATTCTCTCTCCAAATCCTCAAGAGATTTCTTTTTGGCTTCTTCATTAACGCTCGTGATGATATAAGACGTGTAGTAAATCACTCGCTCCAATTGCTGCTGGGGAATACCCAAAAAGAGACCGATGCGCGAAGGGATACTCTTTAAAAACCAAATATGGCTCACCGGACAGGCTAATTTGATATGTCCCATCCTTTCCCGCCGGACAATGGAACGGGTAACTTCCACTCCGCATTTATCGCAGATAACGCCCTTAAAGCGAATCCGCCGGTATTTTCCGCAATAACATTCCCAGTCTTTGGTTGGGCCGAAAATCCGCTCGGAGAAAAGACCGTCTTTTTCCGGTCGCTGGGTGCGATAATTAATGGTTTCGGGTTTTATCACCTCGCCGTGACTCCAAAAAAGAATCTCTTCAGGAGAGGCTAATTTTAAACGCAAGGCTTGAAAGTTTTCGGGCAACATACAATTTAAAAATTAAAATTCAAAAATCAAAAATCAAAATGATTGTGGTTTGCGAAAATTTCTTTCAGAAATTTTCGCAAATTTCCTAAATTTTGCATTTTGAATTTTGCATTTTGCATTTTATTTTTATTTGTCGACTTTATTCGCTCGCTCGCTTTTCAAAAGCTTCGGCGATTTCTTTCGGCGGAGTCTTAACGTCTGGCCTTTGTTCTTTAATGCTTTCTTTAACGCCGATAAGTTCAACGTTTAAAGCCATACTTTTTAATTCGTTAATTAAAACGTAAAAGGAAGCGGGAATGTTCGGGCTTTTGAATTCCTGACCCCTGACAATCGCTTCGTAAGCCGCCACTCGACCCATCACGTCGTCTGATTTAACAGTCAGCATCTCTTGAAGGGTGTGGGCGGCGCCATAACCCTCGAGAGCCCAAACCTCCATTTCACCAAAACGCTGACCACCAAGCTGCGCCTTGCCGCCTAACGGCTGCTGGGTAATCAAGGAATAGGGACCGATTGAGCGCATATGGATTTTATCCTCCACCATATGAATTAATTTCATCATATAGATATAGCCAACCATCACCTTTTGGTCAAAAGGCTCGCCAGTGCGACCGTCATACAAAGTAACTTTGCCGTCTTCTGGCAAACCAGCGGCTTTTAATTCTTTTTTGATATCTTCTTCGGTGGCGCCCGCAAAAATCGGAGTGATTGCCCGATAACCGAGTTTATAAGCAGCCCAACCCAAATGAGTTTCTAAAATCTGACCGAGATTCATCCGAGAGATAACGCCCAAAGGATTCAAAATAACATCAACCGGCGTTCCATCTTCTAAATAGGGCATATTCTCAACTGGCACAATTTTGGAAATTACGCCTTTATTGCCGTGGCGACCGGCCAATTTATCGCCAGCCATAATCCTTCTCAACTGCGCTATTTCGATTTGAATCCTTTTAATAATGCCGGGCTCCAATTTATCGCCTCTTTCCCGGGAAAAAACCTGAATTCCCACTACCCGACCGCGCTTACCGTGTTTCAAAATCAAAGAAGTGTCTTTAACGTCAGCCGCTTTTTCACCAAAAATCGCCCGGAGCAGTCTTTCTTCAGCCGTTAAATCAGTCTCCCCTTTTGGCGAAATCTTCCCGACCAAGATATCGCCGGCATTAACCTCGGCTCCGATTCGAACAATTCCTTCCTCATCCAAATCCTTCAATTTTTCCAAAGAAACATTGGGAATATCCAAAGTGGTAATCTCCGGCCCCAACTTAGTGTCTCTGACGTCGCAATAAAAATCTTCGATATGAATCGAGGTAAAATAGTCGTTGCGGACCACTTTTTCGGAAAGAATGACGGCGTCCTCATAATTGGCGCCGCCCCAAGAAACAAAAGCAACGAGCAAATTTTTGCCCAAAGCCAAAACGCCGTTATCGGTCAATAAACTATCGGCAATCACCTCGCCTTTTTTGACTTTTTGACCTTTAACAACTGAGGGACGCTGAGAAATACAAGTGTATTGATTGGCTCGAATAAAATTCCGAAGGCGATAATTAACAAACTCCTCTTTGCCCCTTTTGCCGGAAACTCGAATTTTAATATGACTGGCATCAACTTCAATCACCTCGCCATCAAACTCGCTAATCAGAACTTGACCCGAATCCCGCGCCGTTTTTTCTTCAAGACCGGTCGAAACTAACGGCGTTTCTGATTGAATGTAAGAAACTGCTTGCCGCTGCATATTGGAACCCATCTGTGCCCGGTTAGCGTCATCGTGTTCCAAAAACGGAATCAACCCGGCAGCCACGCTGACAATTTGAAACGGCGAGACATCAACGAATTGAATAGATTTGGTTGGATAAAATCCCGGCTCGCCGCTGAAACGCCCTTCCACTTCATTTTCCAAAATGCGGCCGCTGGCATCAATTTCAATTCCGCTGTGAGCAATATAATATTTCTCTTCCTCCCAGGCATCGAGATAAACAACTTCGTTGGTTACCTTGCCATTTTTTACCCGAAAATAAGGCGTCTCTAAAAATCCTAATTTATTGACTCTGGCAAAAGTCGCCAAGTAACCCACCAAGCCGATGGTGGCGCCTTCCGGCGTCTGAATGGGGCAAATGCGGCCGTAATGGGTACGATGAACATCTCTGACTTCAAACCCCGCTCTTTTCCGGGTTAAACCACCTGGTCCCATCGCTGAAAAACGCCGTTTGTGCTCCAATTCCGCCAAGGGATTTTCTTGACTCATAAATTGGGAAAGTTGGGAAGTGTTGAAAAATTCAGAAACCACCGCCATCATCGGCCGTGAATTAATCAGTTGGGCCGGCACCAAAGTGTAAATATCATAAGTGGACATGCGGTCCTGAATAATGCGCCGCATTCTGGCAATGCCGATCCGCAATCTGTTCTGAAGAAGTTCGCCGACTGACCTGATGCGGCGATTGCCCAAATGGTCGATATCGTCGGGTTCGGCTTTTTCGTCGTTGTTGTAGCGAATGATAAACTTTAAAACATTGACCAAGTCATCGAGAGTCAACAGCCTCTCTTCGAGATTAGTCTTATTCAGACCGAAACGCTGATTAATTTTGTATCTTCCCACCCGGCTTAAATCGTAACGGTCAAGACGGAAAAACATCGCCTCAATTAAACTGCGGGCATTTTCAACAGTGGCCAAATCTCCGGGCCGGATTCTTTTATAAATTTCAATAAACGCCTCATCCTGGTTGTGAGAAACATCTTTTTTTAGGGTTTTTTCAAGGTATTTAATCTCGCCGGTATCAATGTCTTTAAAAGTCTTTAAAATGGCCTCGTTGGTATTCAAGCCGAAGATTCTTAAAAGAATGGTTGCCGGCACCTTTCTTTTCCGGTCAATTTTGACATAAACACCATTATCAGCATCGGTCTCGAATTCCAGCCAAGCGCCGCGATTGGGAATAATTTTAGCGCCGAAGAGCTTGCGGCCCCTTAAAACATTGGCTGTAAAATAAAGACCGCTCGAGCGGATAATTTGCGAAACAACCACCCGCTCTACGCCATTGATAATAAACGTCCCGCGCGAAGTCATCATCGGAAAATCGCCGAAATAAACTTCTTGTTCTTTGGTCTCTTTGGTTTTTTTATTGATTAATTTCAATTTTACCCTGAAGCTGGCCTCATGGGTCAAATTTTTCTCCTTGGCCTGGAATTCATCAAATTTCGGCGGATCAAAATAATAATCTTCAAAATACAACTCAAGCTCCTTGCCAGTATAATTTTTAACCGGGGAGATCTCATGAAATAATTCTCTTAACCCCTCCTCCAGAAACCATTTATAAGAATCGGTTTGAATTTGGGAAAGATTGGGTATAATGTCCAAACTCGTCAAGGCGCGAGGTTGACGAGTGAAAATTTTGACTTTCTTGAACATAAAAATATTGCTCCCCCACTAAATCCCGTGGGATTCAAAAAAAATTATTGGGCTGGCTTAAAAATAAGGCGACAATTGAAGATAAATTATTATTAAAAATAATTTGCTAAAAATTGATTGGTCTTATTTTAGTCCTTAATTAAAATTTTGTCAACCCCCACACTTATGCATAAGTGTGGGGGGTCAACCCCTTACCTTTTACTCCACTGGGGAGCGCGGCGAGCCTTTTTAAGGCCATATTTCTTCCTTTCCACCATTCGGCTGTCGCGAGTCAAAAAACCAGCCCGGCGCAAACGCTTCTTAAAATCGGCGTTAAACTGAACCATTGCCCGGCCAATTCCCAATCGAATCGCCTCGGCCTGAGCATTAACACCTCCGCCCCCAACTTTAACAGTGGCGCCAAATTTACCGGGGCACTTCATTTTTTCAAACGGCGCCTCAATGATTTTCTGATGTCTTAAAATAGGAAAATAAATTTTATAATCTTTGTCGTTTACGGTAATTTCCTTTTTTTTGGTATAAAGCCGAACGCGGGCTACGGCTGTTTTGCGACGGCCGATTCCCTCATAATATTTTTCTTTGTTATTTAGCTCGGGCGTTTTTTCTTCGCTAGAAATTTTTTTCTTTAAAATTTCTTCTTTTTTTATTTTTTGACTTTGTCCTTTTTTTCTAGGCATGAATAATTAAATTTTTCATTCTTTTCGACCGCAATCTATTTTTAGGGAGCATATTCCAAACGGCCCGTTTCAAAACCTCAGTCGGATTTTTTTCAAAAATTGCTCTAAGAGTTTGGGTCTTTAAATGCCCCGGATAACCCGTGTGGTGGCGATAAACTTTCTGATTAAATTTCTTGCCGGAGAATCTAATTTTTTTAACGTTAAAAACCGTAACTTTCACACCGCCAACCAACCGCGGCTCATAACGGGGGCTGTCTTTCCCTTGAAGAAGCAAGGCGATTTTTGAGGCTAATCTCCCCAATATTTGATTGCTGGCATCGATTTTATATTCTTTCATTTTATTCAACAAATTCAATAATAACCATTTTGGCTGCGTCTCTTTTCCTGCGACGGGGGCTTCTGATAATTCTTAAATAGCCCCCTTCTCGCTTTCTTAATTTAGGAGAAATTTTCTGAAAAAGCTCAAAAGCCGGTTTTTCGCCTATTCGCTTAATCAATAACCTTAAACTCCCTAAATTTTGTTTTTTAGCCAAAGTTACCAATTTTTCGGTTAATCTTTTTATTTCTTTCGCCCGCGTCTCGGTTGTTTCAATTTTTTTGTAAATAATCAAATTGGAAATAAGGCCTTTTAAGAAAGCCTTCCGCTCCCCTCTTTTTCTGTGAAATTTTTTTCCTTTACATAAATGGCGCATGCTTCCTTATTTTTTAGTCTTTGCTTTCTTTTCGGTTTTTTTCGCTTTGGTGATTTTTTTAGCGGGTTTTTCTTTGGTTTTTTCTTTTTTACTAATCGGAATTTTCTCTTCCACTAATTCGATATTATTAGAGATACTTTCGAAATGGGCGGCTAAAATTTCCGTCGCTCTTTTTAGGGCGGCGCGTGGCGAAATGGCGCCGTCGGTCTCGATATAAATTCGTAAAAGATTATAATCGGTCCGCTCGCCAACCCGCATATCCTCGACTTCATAATTTACTTTTTTTACCGGCGAAAAAACCGCATCCAAACTGATAGTACCAATAGGCAACTTTTCTTTCTTCCGCAATTCCGCCGGCACATAACCTAAACCCTTCTCAATCGTCATCATGATTTCCAATTCGGACTTCTTTTCTGTTAAGGTGGCAATATAATTTTCTGGGTTAAGAATCTCGACATTGGCATTTTTCTGAATATCATTGGCCGCTACTTTCTTTTCGCCCTTGACGGAAAGCAAAAGCGTCTGAGGCTCGTTGGAAAACATCCTGACACGGATTTTTTTCAAATTGATAAGAATTTGAATGACGTCCTCTCTTACGCCGCTGATGGTAGAAAATTCGTGTTGAATGCCCTTGATTTTCACCGTCGTGATTGCGGCCCCTTCTAAAGAAGAAAACAACACCCGCCTCAGAGCATTGCCAATAGTTAAGCCGTAACCAGGATAGAGACCCTCAATTTCAAAAATACCCGAATTTTTTTCTTCTTTAACGATTTTTGGTTTTGAAGACAAAATAAAATCTGTCATATAATTTTAAATTATTTTGAATAAAATTCGACGATAAGACTTAAATTAAATGGCATTTTTAATTCAACCATGCTTGGCTCGCTTTTAACCACGCCTTCTAATTTTTCCGGGTCTAAAGAAAGGAAGCTGGGAACTTGATATTTTTTTAGGTTGTCTTTGATATTTTTAAAAGGCCCTTTTTCGATGCTTACTGGCCGAACTTTGATAGCGCTTCCTGTTTTTAGTTCAAAAGAAGGAATGCGCACCGGCCGACCATCAACCGAAAAATGACCGTGACTAACTAATTGCCGAGCAATGCTTCGCGAGGGGGCAAAACCCAACCGGAAAACAATATTATCGAGACGCATCTCCAGTTTTCTAAATAAAATCTCAATGGTTGACCCTCTCTTTTGGTTGGCTTCTTTAAAATATCGCCGCAATTGTCGCTCGTTAATTCCGTAAGTGAGTTTGACCTTCTGTTTCTCCAAAGTTTGCCGGCCATATTCAGAAAGAGTGCCGCGAAATCTTCTTTTTTTATTTTTATGAGCGCCCGGTTTAGTGGGTTTTCTTAAAAGGTTGCATTTGGGAGAATAACAACGCTCCCCTTTCAAAAAAAGTTTTTCACCAACGGCTCGGCATTTTCGACATTTGGCATCTAATAGCATAATTTTTAAACCCGCCTCACCTTGGGCGGTCTCACCCCGCCGTGGGGAACAGGAGTAATATCTTTGATGGAAACGATATTCAACCCTTGAGAAATTAATGACCTTAAAGCCGCTTCGCGGCCCGCTCCGACACCCTTGATAAAAACATGAAACTCATTCATTCCAAGTTTTCTTATTTTTTGAACCAAGGCTTCGCTGACCCGGGCAGCCGCAAAAGGAGTGGCTTTTTTTGGTCCTTTAAACTGAAGATGGCCGCTGGAAGTCCAAGCCACAACATCCCCCTGGTTATCAGTGGCAGTCATCATAATGTTGTTATAAGAAGTGGCTATATAGATTCGGCCGACCTGACCCGATGTTTTTTTTAACTGCTCGCCGCTTTCAGCTTTTTTTAAGGCTGACTCCAAAACTTCTACTTCCTGAATTGCTTCTTCGGCGGTTTGTTTAATGACTCTTTTCTTCCCCATATATTATTCTTATCTCAATTCCATTTTGCGTCGGCCGCTTCCGACGGTTTTTACCACATTGCCGCGAACCGTTCGAGAATTAGTCTTGGTTCTTTGTCCCTTCGAGGGCAATCTCTTTATGTGGCGGGCCCCTCGGTAACAACCGATTTCTTTAAGCCGCTTAATATTGCTTTGAACTAGTCGCCGGAGCTCCCCTTCAATTCGGTAATTCTTCCCAATAATTTCCTGGATTCTGCTAATATCTTCGTTGGTTAAATCTTTGGCTTTTTTATCAAGAGGAACATTGGCTGTTTTTAAAATCTTGTTGGCTAAAAAACGGCCGATACCATAAAGGTAGCCGAGACTAATTTCGATTCTCTTTTGGTCGGGGATATTAACTCCGCAAATTCTGACCATAAAATAAAAATTTCTAATATCTAATTTCTAAACAATTAAAATTAGAAATTAGGATTTAGAAATTCCTCTAGCCAGTAGAGGCCTTATCCCTGGCGCTGCTTGTGTTTGGGATTCTTACAAATAATAAAAATGCGACCTTTGCGCTTTATGACTTTACAACTTTTGCATCTTTTTTTAACCGAAGACCGAACTTTCATATTTTTATTTGCGATAAACAATGCGGCCACGGCGTTCATCATAAGGACTTAATTCCACCACCACTCGATCGCCCGGCAGAATCCTTATAAAATTTAACCTCAATTTTCCGGAAAGATGAGCCAAAACTTCGCGACCGTCATCTAATTTTACTTTAAAAGTAGTACTCGGTAATGCTTCTTCCACCAACCCCTCAAATAATTGTTTTTTCATAGAGAAAATTATATTGGTCGCCAAAAATTTTTCTCTAAGAAGCAACCAATATTTTGGATAAGAAAACTTTAATCCCAATTAAGACAAATGTTTATTATCAATTATTATATGAATAATTTATTTTTAGTCAACCCCGCACCTTTTCCAGCCGAGGCTTCCGAAATTCAGAGATGGTCAAGGCGGAGCCGCCTTCGGCTTACATTCTCTATATTTCCAGAAGTGTTTGTTAGAAAAGGTGCGGGGTCAACCCCGAAATCTCGGCCTCGCTTTATTGATGATTCTCGGGAGGATCCACAACAATTTTTAAATTTTTCGAATTGGGTGGCAAAAAGGGCAAAAAACTCGGCTTTATCTCAAGGTTTATTTTCTCAATACCCTCAAATTGCTTAAAGAAATCTTGAAGTTTGTCTTTCCTCATTTTCGGAAGTCGATTTTTAAAATCTTGGGTGTTAATTTTCTGGCGGAAAACCAGACTGGCGTTTACCGGAAAAGAAAGAAGACCCCTTTCAAAATCCACCCGCGGTATCCCGTACTGGAATTCAAAGGAGAACAACTCTTTGTTGTCAATAAGCGGCGTTTCTTTTTGGGCATTATAAACAAAAACGTCTCGAACGTCGGATTCTCGAAAGGTTATAATTTTCAAAGAAAGAGTGATACTGCCACGGAAACTATCCACTCGCTCGCCGACTTGATGAGAGAAATCCGTCTTTTCTATATTAAAAGATTTGGCTTCGTTTAGAATTTTAAAACCCTGGGGAAATTTGCTTTGAAATTCTTCTTCCAAAGATATTTGGGCCAGTTCAATAAGTTTATTCTTGGCTCCGCTTAAATCCTCAGAACTAATTACTTTGGCTTGGCCAATATACCCTCCCTTCATTGAATCTTGAGATTCAGCATAAAATTTGTCGTATTTCGGCGTTCCTTTAAAACCGGGGATGGTAAAACGTGATGGTCCAATATTATACTCCTCTCCCGCTTGGTCAGCTATCACTTCGGCCTCAATAAAAGAAGGAATGACTTTGCCAGCTTCGACTTGGGCTCCCGGCACTGTCGTGTTGCTTAATAATCTGAATAATTTGCCATCTTGGGAAAGGAAACGGGTGTTTGATACTAAAAGCTGGGCTGTCGAACTGTAGCTGTTATAGATTTTAATCTTCCCTCGGCTTTTGTTCTGGATGTCTTTGGTGCCGGTCGCCTGAAAATCCTGAACAACCTGGCGGGAAAATTTCAGATACTCGGCAGGGATTTTAAAATTCTCAGCATCTGCTTCTTCAATGCTCTTTGACGCTAAAATTGCGCTTTGAGTTTGCCAATTTGTCTTTTCGGTAATGATTTGAATTTCCGCCCGACTAAAAAAATAAGTCATCGCTCCAACCGCCAAAAACAAGACAATTGCGGTAAGAATAAAAATCAATAATTCTTTGAAGAATTTGAAAAATTTTTTCGTTTTTTTGGGCTTCTCCAATTCTTTTTCTGAAATTTCCTCATTGGAAAAGGATTTTAATCTAATATCCTTGGCGAATGAAGTTTTTTTCTTTTTTATAAAAATAGGTTGTTCAGATTCCTCCGCCCCTGGTCTTTCCTTATTGATTTTCTTCATTTTTGGCGGGGCGATGTCTCTAATAAAAGCGGGGCCTTTTTTAACGGGAATTGGAGAAACTTTTTTCTGTTCAAGAATGGGGATGCCGACTTCTTCAGCCATTATTTTCACCTCCTCCTCATTGGTATCCAAAAAGATATTTTTAGAGGCAGATTTGGCTTCCCGATAAAGAAGCCGTAAATTCAAAATTGACTCGGTGATTTTGGATTGCTCCGGCAAAAACAAAATAAGATTTTCATTTCTGGAATTCAAAATTTTCTCCACCACCGCCGAGACATCGTCATTTGATTCAATATAAATATTCTCAAATTTCATAATTATTATTTAAGGAAAGTAATTTTTCTGAGCATCCGCAAGCAAAATTGCTTGGTCTCCCGCCCCTGGCGGGAGAATTTTGCCGAGGACATAAGCGAGTTTTGCCGCTGGAGCAAAACGAGCGGCTCAGAAAAATTACTTTCCGAGCAATCAGCTCAGCCATTTAACCCGACGTTTTAAAACTTTATTAAGTTCGGGATAAGATGACTCTGGTAAAAATGATGCTGCTATCGCTCCCACCAAGGCCAGCGGAATTGAATGGTCAAATTGCTCTAAGTTTTCCACTTTTATATTAATCTTATCAAAGATTTTTTCTTTTTGGTATATGGCGACAGACGGCTTCTTTTTAAAAAGTGATTTAGGCCATGAATAGCCATTAAAAACCTCTAGTAATTTCGGAAAGCGGTTAAGAGAACCGGATAAATAAAGTGTTTGGGGAGCCGAATCGCCCAAATCAAAATTTTTAACAGCTAAATAAATCCCTTCGGTTAGAATTTTTAATTCCGGCATCAATAATTTTTCAAACCAATGGAAACTGTGACTGCTTAAATCTCCCGCTTCATATCTGGTTTTTAAAAAGCGGGCTGTTTTCAAAGAAATTGATAAATTTTTGGCGATTAACCTCATCAAATTTTCCTCACCCCAATCAAAAATTTCAAAATTTTTTAAGAAATTTCCCAAAAGGCCAACTTTCGTTTTTTCTCTTCCTATCTCTATTAAAATGCCGCTTTCTTCAACCAAAGAAAAAACCTTGTCAAAAATTAATTGGTTCTCCACCAAAATTATCATTTCGCCTTTATAGCGATTGAAAATTTTAATAAATTTATCCCAAAAATCCCGATGAGTATAAGTATTTTCAAAAGTAAACCCAAGGCGTCTACCGGAAAAACCCAAGGGATTGATAATTTTGCGGCCATCGATTTTGGGGTCTTTGATTTTCGAAGAAACCAAAAATATCTCCAATTCGGCGACTCCCAAGAGACGACTAACAATCGGCCGCTCCCGGTCATATAAGCGCCAGACTAAACTTTCAATAATATTCTCCAGTTCATCCTCGTCGATATAATTAAGGGGGCGCTCTCGAATAATCGAAAAATTAGAAAGCGTTGATTTTACAAAAGGTTTTTCAAACAGAAAAATTAATGAAGCGGTCCTTTTCGCCCCTCTAAGAATTTTCTCCACCAAGGCAAAAACTTCTTCACTTTGAAATTCAACCCCGACCGGCGTTTCAAAAGAAAAACCTTTCCTCAGCTTGACTCTCTTCGAATTAAAATCAAAATCTGCCTCTAAGGCGTTGATGCTTTCCCGAGTAATGTTAAAAATCAAAATCCTCTTCCATTTGTGAGGTAAAAACAGATGCCAATTGAACATTCATTAATAATTATAGCCGAATAAAATCTTCTCTGCCACTCTTTTCCTCTCAATTTAAACTATAATTAAATATAGTGGATTTACTCTCAATGCTAATTTAGAGTTGCTTTGATGCGCCGAACGCCGCTTGAAACTGCTTCTTCTTTAATAATCTTAAAACGCCCGAGTTCCGAGGTATTCTGAACGTGCGGGCCGGCGCAAATTTCTTTGGAAAAATCGCCGATGGAATAAACTTTGACTTTTTCGCCGTATTTTTCGGCAAAAACTCCGACCGCTCCTGATTTTTTTGCTTCTTCTAAATTCATTTCTTCCATTTTTACCGGCAGTGCCGCTTTAATTTTCCGATTAACAATTTCTTCTACTTTTTGGATTTGCTCCGGCGTCATTTTCTGGAAATAAGAAAAATCAAAACGCAAACGTTCGGCAGTAATATTGCTGCCTTTCTGATAAATTCCTTCGCCCAAAACATCGCGCAGGACCCGATGAAGCAAGTGGGTAACGGTATGATATCTGGTGACAATCTCCGAATGATCAGCCAAGCCGCCCCTAAACATTCCGGCTGAAGCCGTCCGGGAAAGTTCCTGATGTTTTTGGAATTCTTTCTGAAACTCTTTTTCAGCAACTACAATCTTATTTTCTTTGGCAATTTCTTTAATCAATTCCAAAGGAAAACCAAAGGTTTGATACAAATCGAAGGCGTTTCTACCAGAAATGGCCTGCGATTTTTTCATTATTTTATCTAATTCTTTTAGTCCCTTCGCCAATGTTTTACTGAATTTCTCCTCCTCTCGCACCAATTGTTCTTCAATAAAATCTTCATTCTCCTTTAGTTCTGGATAAATACTTTTATAAATTTCAATCACCGGTTGACTAATTTTGAAGGTGAAAATATCTTTAATTCCCACTAATTTTCCATAGCGCACTGCCCGGCGAATCAATCGCCGCAAAACATAGCCTCTTTCCACATTCGATGGTTCCAAACCTTCGGCCAAGATAAAAGTAGCGGCTTTGAGATGGTCAGCAATGATCCGAAATTCTTTTTTATTATCCTCATATTTCCTGCCGGACAATTCTTCAATTTTTTTGATAATCGGCTGGAAAAGTTCCGTCTCATAAACGCCGGCTTGCTGATTAATGACGGCTAATGTTCTTTCCAAACCCATGCCCGTATCCACATTTTTTTGTTTTAACGGCATATACTCGTATTCGTCAATTTTTAATTTTTCCTTTTTAATTTTTAATTTTTTATTGTATTCCATAAAAACATCATTCCAGATTTCTACCCAATCCTTTGTCTCGCTGCTCGTCAATGGTTTGAGGTTGTCATTGCCAACCCAATAAAACATTTCCGTACAAGGTCCACAGGGGCCGGTTTGACCGGCTGGCCCCCACCAATTATCTTTCTTGCCGAAAAAATAAATCCTCTCCGGGGGGATGCCAACTGATTGCCAAATTTTTGCTGATTCCTCATCTCTGGCTGCGTCTTTATCCCCGCCAAAAACAGAGATTGCTAATCTTTCTTTGTCTAATCTCAGCCATTTTTTAGAAGTTAAAAATTCGAAACTCCATTCAATTGCCTCTTTTTTCCAATAGTCGCCGAGCGACCAGTTACCCAACATCTCAAAAAAAGTTAAATGAACCTCGTCGCCCACCTCATTAATGTCGCCGGTGCGAATACATTTCTGAACGCTGCAAAGCCGCTGGCCAGCCGGATGTTTTTCACCCAATAAAAATGGCACAAGCGGGTGCATCCCGGCGGTAGTAAATAAAACGGATGGGTCGTTTTCCGGAATCAAAGGCGCCGAGGGAATCATTTTATGCCCTTTTTCAATAAAAAAATCAAAATATTCTTTCCGTAATTCTTCAGCTGTCATATCACAAATTAAAATTAATGAGTGGGTTGGGTTAAAACTATCCGGATTGTTCTGATGATAATGCTCAAATCCAGCCACAAAGATCGGTTTTTTAAATAATAAAAATCGTACTGCAATTTTTGAACGGCATCATCAACTGAGGCGCCATGAGGATAATTCAACTGGGCCCAGCCGACGACGCCCGGCTTCACCAAATGACGAACATTGTAAAAAGGAATTTTTTCCGAATAAAGTTTAACCAATTCCACTTCTTCCGGCCGCGGACCGACAAACGACATCTCTCCTTTTAAAATATTCAGAAGTTGAGGGAATTCATCAATATGGGCTTTCCTTAAAAATCTTCCCAGGCGGGTGATTCTTTTATCGTTTTTTTCCGTCCAATGAGGACCGTTGGTTCTGGCATCGGCAACCATTGTCCGAAACTTAAAAATTGTGAAAGGTTTGTTGTCTTTGCCGATGCGGAGCGATTTATAAAAAATCGGTCCGACCGAATCAATTTTAATCAGAAGAATAATAAGCGGCCAAAACGGCAAGGTCAAAAATAACCAAAAAACAGTAAACACCGCATCAAAAATCCTTTTTATTCCGTCATAAAATTTTCTCTTCGATAAATTAAGATTGATAAAAAACCAGGATTCGCTAATCACCGAGAGTGGGATTTTCTTAAGAACCATCTCGTAAAAAAAGGCCAAATCAAACAGGTTAACATTAATAAACAGGGTCTCAAATAAGACTTTTCTAAAATTAATTTGGTCGACCAAATGATCAACCACAACCGTGTTAATACGCTCCTGATGAATAAGGCTGGAAAACGCCTCGCCATTTAATTGGCTTGTCCCTTCGATAATTTTTACCACTTCGTAACCGATCTGCGGAGAATCTCTTAAATATTTCGCTAATTCCTCTCCTTCATGATTGCCGCTAATAATTAAAACTCTCTGGGGACGACCCTTCAATAAAATGCTATTAAAAAGGAAACGCCAAATAGCGATGAAGAAAAACGACAAAACAGCCACTATCGCCAAATTGGTTTTGGGAGTAATAACCGGAATAAAATAAAAAATGATGATGGCCAGAATAAAATTAACAATTTGTAATTTTAGAAGCAAGCCGAAAAATTTCGCCTCGTTCCTTGCTTCACTAATCTCATAAAGATGGCCGATGTAAAACACCAAAACCCAACCCAAGAAAACCAGAGAAAAAAGATTAAAGTGGGCCCGAAAAAATGCGGGGTTTAAAGGAAAACCAAACCTTATCTCAAGCATCAAAAATAGCGCCGCGTAGAAACAAGCAACGTCACCCAATAACAAAATAAATTTTTTAATTTTTTCCGAGTTCATCGCCTCTAATCTAATTATATCCGCTTCGCGGATGTAATCTCGTTCGGTCAGAAGCCAAAAATGAAATTTTTGTCTTCTTCCCTCACTTCGATTATATACGCTGCGCTATGTAATCTCGTTCGGTCAGAAGCCAAAAATGAAATTTTTGTCTTCTTCCCTCACTTCGATTATATACGCTGCGCTATGTAATCTCGTTCGGTCAGAAGCCAAAAATGAAATTTTTGTCTTCTTCCCTCACTTCGATTATATTCAAAAAATAGCCGCCTGACAAACGGCGGTTATAGAATTATCAAGGGTAAAATTTATTTCTTTCGCTTCTGATTCCGATAATACCAATCGAGGAGAAGCGGGCTGGCGATAAAAATCGAAGAATAAGTGCCAAAAAATGTGCCGATGAGAAGCACCAAAACGAAATTCTGAAGCGAGACGGGGCCGAGAAATAAGAGAGCCAATAATACCAAAATCAAGGTCAAAGAAGTGTTAATGGAGCGCGTTATAGTTTCATTGATGCTTTGATTAATTGTGGAGCTAAAATCCAATCCCGGCGAAACCCGCAATTTCTCTCTGATTCGATCTAAAACAACAATTGTGTCATGGACTGAAAAACCCAAAACAACTAGTAAAGCGACAATAAATGAAGAATCAATTTCCACACCCTTAAAATGGCCGAGTAAAGAAAAAACGCCCGAAGGAATTAAAACATCGTGCGTCAGGGCAATTATCGTCACGATGCCGTATTTCCAGGAAGACATCGGCCGCGAGACCTTCCGGAAAGCCCAGGTCAAATATAAGCCGATCCCCAAAATGACAAAAATGACGCCGGTAATAGATTTTTTCTTTAATTCTTTGCCGATGGCCGGCCCCAGCGATTCAAAACGGTTTTCTTCCAACCCCAGAAATTGCTCTTTTAATTTTTTGATAATTTCCTGATGCTCGTCCTCGGAAATTTCTTTGGTGCGAACCAAAATTCCCTTTTCGCCGAATTGAGAAATAACCGGGTCATTAACGCCGAACTCCTTCAAAACTTCTTTAATTTGCTGAAAGGAAACCTGAGTTTTACTGGCATCGAGTTCCAAAAGCGAACCGCCGACAAAATCCATGCCTAATTTCAAGCCGAAAATCGCCAAACTCGCGATTGAGGCGCCAACAAAAATTATAGAAATCAAATAGGCAATTTTGCGGTTTTTGACAAATTCAATAGTCATAATTTATATTTGGCAGCGAGCCATCAAATGAAAGTGAAACTTTCATTTGGGGCGAGCGAACCAAATTCATACGTTGTCACGATCCGTGACAACGTTTTATTTCATAAACACCCGCAAAAACGACCGGGTGACTGTAATCGCCGTAAACATACTGACGAGTACTCCGATTAAAAGCGTCAGGGCAAAACCTTTAATGATGGAAGTGGTGAAATTATAAAGAATCAGACAGGTAATAATGGTGGAAATATTGGAATCGCGAATCGACGGCCAGGCGCGCTTGAAGCCCTCTTCAATTGCCCGGAATTTGTCCAAGCCCTTCTTTAATTCTTCTTTGGAGCGGGCAAAAATTAAGATATTGGCATCAACTGCCATGCCGACTGACAAAATAAATCCAGCGACACCGGCTAAAGTTAAAGTAACGGGAATAGTTTTAAACACCGCCAAAGCCAAAACCGTGTAAATAATCAAAGCCAAACTGGAAAATAATCCCAAAAACCGATAATAACCTAACATAAAAATTATCACCAAAATAATGCCAATGATTCCGGCTTTAATCCCCAATTTCAGGGAAGCCTCGCCCAAAGTAGCGCCGATTGATTGCTGAGAAACAAGTTTAACCGGCGCCGGCAGAGCACCGGCATTCAATCTTTCCACTAATTGTTTTGCCTCTTCAGTGGTGAATTTTCCGGTAATTTGAGCACGGCCGCCACTAATCACATCTTTGACAACCGGCAAAGAAATCGGTTGACCATCCAAATAAATCGCTAAAATTTTATTGACGTTTTTCTTGGTTAATTCTTCAAAAATTTTCGCTCCCTCATCATTAAACTCCAAACCAACATACGGCTCATAGGTTTGAGAATTAAATTCTAAACGGCTGGTTTTCAAATATTTGCCGTTCAGAGCCGGTTCCGCAGGCATAAAATAAGGGTCAATGTAAAGATAAGCAGAGTCTTTTGCTTCTTGCTTCTCCAAAATTAATTTGGTTTCCTCCTCTGTTCTTTGCTCTTTAAATTCCAAATAAGGTGTTTCACCAATCAGTTTAATGGCTTCATTAATGTCTTTGATGCCGGCCAATTCCACTATTAATCTGTAACTCTCGCCGACTTTTAGCGTTTCCACCCGCGGCTCGCTGACACCGAAAAGATTGACGCGGCGCTCAATCACATCGCGCAAACCAGCCATCGTCAAATTTCTGTCTCCCTCTTTAACTTGGCTCATATCGGCCTCATACAAAAGATGGGTTCCACCGCTTAAGTCCAGCCCCAAACGAAACGGCGCTTTCATAAATTTCGGAAGAAAATCTAAATTGCCGTAATCAAAAAAACCGGCGACAATCGCCACAACAATTATTAAAATCAACCACCACAATGTTCTTTCTTTTATTTTTTTTCTTTCAATATCCAACATTTGGTCCGCCCGGGAGGACTCGAACTCCCGATTTTCTCTGCGAAAACAAATTTTATGACGTTTGAGCAAAAAGAAAATCGAGGACCCCGCACTTTTTAGTCCCCCCACTAGGTCTCGAACCTAGAACCTCCTACTTAAAAGGCAGTTGCTCTACCAGTTGAGCTATGGGGGGTGAATTTTAAAAGTGCGGGGCGCTCAATTTTGTAGCTACTTCGCTCTTCGACGAATTAGACAAAATTGGCGAAAGGCAGCTACTCTACCGATTGAGTTACGGGCGGATAAATATAATTCTAAACAAATTTTCCAAAAAAACAACTTCTATTGCCAAGTTGGAAACCAAACCCGGCTTTTATACTCCGCTCCCGTCAGGGGCGAACCATAACTGAGGGGCGCGAAGAAAACAAAGGTGACGAAGGCCACAAACAAAATCAGTAAAATTAAAGTCGGGTAATTTTTGAAATATTTCCAAAGGAAAAACCCCAAAGCAATAATCAAAAAAAGCAATGAAGGAAAATAATGATAAAGAAAAGAAACGCGGCTGACAAAAACATAAGGTAAAAGATTGCCCAAATAGCCGGCCACTATTAAAGCAACGCTAGTAAAATCCTTACTCTTTCTTTTTTTGAAAAATTGGCCCAAAAGCCAAAAAATCCAGTAGATAATTATCAGACCGCCCAGCCACCAAATAAAAGGATTGCCCAAAAGATAAATCCGGCTTTCTTTTAAAGTCCCGCAATTTTCGCAGCCGGTTTTTCCGTACCAATAATATATCGGCCGATAAAGAACGGGCCAGCTGTACCATTCTGAGCCGTAAGAATGGGTGGCTTTTAAACCGGCGTTGGCCGAGAACATCACCTCGTTTAATTCAATAAATTTCCCGAAAAGATTGAGCGGTTTAATTTGCGGATTATTGTAATTTTGATTGCCGATAAGAGTTCTCTGAAAGCGCTGGCTCATATAAGCGTCGCCACCTCCGCTGTAGGGCAAACTTTTCAAATGAATGGCGAAAATGGCAAAATAAAAAAGAAAAGAAACAATTAAAAAAATCGCCGCCTGAACAAAAAATTCTTTCCATTTTTTATTTTGGAAAGCGTTAATCAAAATTATTAAAGCGGCAACGCCGATGAAAATCAAAGCCGTCCACTTCACCAAAAATCCAGCGGTCAAAAACAAAATTGATAAAATGAAAAATAAAAACCAGGAAAAACTGTAAATTTTCTTCCGCCGCGACATTAAAAGAAAAACTAAACCCCAAACGCCGAAAGCCAAAAGAAAAACGTCGGTTAAAATCAAACGCGATTGAACCAGAATAGAATTTTCAAAAATCGCCAAAAGAGCCGCCAAGAAAGCCGGCCATTTGTTTTTAAACAGTTCTTTGGCCAGAAAATAAACGCCGAAAATCAAAGCCAGACCGAAAATACTTACGAAAAACCTTAAAAATTTGTAAGAATTGTCGGGATAAACCTGGGAAATATCTTTGAAGTTAAAACTAACAGGAAGTTCAATGCCAAAAAGTTTGGCCGAGCCGGCCATCAATAATTTTGCTAAGGGCGGATGAATGTCAAAATAATATTCTCCCTTAAAATAATCGGTGGCGAATTTGGGGAAATAAACCTCGTCAAAAACAATTTGGTTGGGGCGGCCAAAATAATAAAATCGCGTCCCAACTGCTAAAATCAAAATTACCAAAATCAACAGCCACTCTTTTGAAATAAAATGAAGGATTTTGTCTTTAAACATAGATTTTCAACTTAGAGAAAATAAATAGAAACAGTTTTGACTGGTAATTTCAGCCACCTCGTTAAAGGAAATTTCTTTGATTTCGGCTATTTTTTCTGCTACATACCGAACATAAGCTGGTTCGTTGCGCTGGCCGCGAAAAGGAACTGGAGCCATGAAAGGACAGTCGGTTTCAACTAATATTTTTTCCAAGGGCACTTCCTTGCTTGAACTCCTCCTTTGGGGATTATAAGTGATATTGCCGGTATAAGAAATGAAAAAACCAAAATCCAAAAATTTCTTCGCCATATTATAATCTCTTCCAAAACAATGAATCACTCCTTTTTTTGATGGAAGTTCTGAGTTTTTCAGGATAGAAATAATATCTTCATCGGCTTCTCTGGAATGAATAATAATCGGCTTATCTAAAATGACGGCAATTTCAATTAATTTTTTAAAAACTTCTTTTTGTTTATTTTTATCACTTTGATGATAATAATCCAAGCCAGTTTCGCCAATAGCTACGACTTTAGGGTGTTTGGCTAATTCTAAAAATTTTTCGTCACTAAAATCTTCTTCGTCAACATCAATCGGATGAAGACTGACGCTGGCATAAATATTTTCGTATTTTTCTGCCAACTCTATAGATTTTTTTGAGGCCTCAAAATTAGTCCCAATATTAATAATTCTTTCTACTCCAGAAGAAAAAGCACGTTTAATCACTATATCGCGATCTTTATCAAATTGTTCAAAATCTAAATGAGCGTGGGTGTCTATTAACATATGTCCCTTTTTATCGCCGTGGGAAGAGTGGCGGAATCTTTTTCACTTCAAAAACCGTCTTCCACCATTCTTCTTTATTCTCTTTTTTGATGCCCAATGATTCCTTAATTTTGAAACTTGCCTCCGGCATAAACGGCTCGACTAAAAAAGCCAAATTAGCCAAAACCAACCAGAGTGAAGACAAAGTCTTTTTTAATTCTTCCTGGTCGGTTATTTTCCAAATCTCCTTCTCATTAATGAAAGCATCGGCTTTGGAAATCAATCTCAAAAAACTGTCAACGGCGCTGTTTATTCGGAAATCAGAAAAGGCCCCGTCGTAATTCTGCCAAGTTTCTTGAATTTCTTTCTCTAAAAGATTGATTTCCGGCTTGAGGCGGCCGCCGGTTTTTTCAATCAAAGTCGTCACCCGGCTTAAAAGATTGCCCAAGCCATTGGCCAACTCTTTATTATACCGCTCCAAAAATGTCTGACGGCTGAAATCGCCGTCCTGGGCCAAAGAAAATTCTCTCAAAATATAATATCTTAAAGCGTCGGCGCCAAATTCACCGACTAAATCAGCGGGGTTTAAAACATTGCCCAAACTTTTTGACATTTTCTCTCCTTCAAGGGTGATAAAGCCGTGAACGATGATTTTATTGGGCAAACGCAAACCAGCAGCCGAAAGCATGGCCGGCCAATAAATGCAGTGAAATTTAGAAATATTTTTGCCGATAAAATGCCAGATTTCGGTTGACTCATCTTCCCACCAGGCTCGAAAAAGCGGCGAGTTTTTCACGTAACCCAAAGCTGTGATATAATTGCATAAAGCATCAAACCAAACATAAATCACTTGTTCTGGATTATCAGGCACCGGAATTCCCCAATTATGAGCGCGCTTTTTGGAACGGGAGATGCTGAAATCTTTTAATCCCTCTTTTAAAAAATTCAAAACATCGGGCTTGCGACTTTCGGGAATCACCTCAATAAGGTTTTTCTCATAAACTTCCTCCAATTGCTTTTGATATTTACTGAGTTGGAAAAAATAATTTTCTTCCTCGACTAACTCCGGCTTCGTTTGATGCTCGGGGCAAAAACCGCCGATTAAATCTTCTTCCTTATAAAAATCTTCGCAGCCGACGCAATAAAGACCGTGATAAAAACCTTTGTAAATATCCTGAGAAGCGCTCTGCCAGAATTTTTTGGCTCCTTCGGTGTGGCGGTTTTCGGTCGTCCGGATAAAATCATCAAAAGAGACGTTTAAAAGCTCTTTAAGGCCTTTGTATTTTTCGGACATTTTGTCCACCAGCTCTTTAACGCTGATTCCCGCCTTTTCCGCCGCCAAAACGTTTTTCAAACTATTCTCGTCAGTGCCGGTAACAAAGAAGACCTCATTGCCTTTTAAACGCTGATAGCGGCTGACGCAATCCGCCTGAATCAACTCCAAGGCAAAACCCAAATGCGGTTCGGCATTGACATAAGGGATAGCGGTTGTAATATAAATTTTTTTAGCCATGATTTTAACAATTCATACTCTTGCTGGCGCGGCCATTGCTAACCAATTCAAAAATCCTCTTCTGGGATGGCTTCTTGCCTTTTTCAGCCATTTTATTTTGGATTTAATCCCTCACTGCGAATATTCTCTTAAAGACGCAAAATTGGGCTGGAAAAACAAAAAATTCTGGTTTGTCGCTTTTAAACTTCTTCTGGATTTCGGCGCCGGCTTTCTTTTTATTATAATCTTTACCCAAAACAAGAGCAACCTGCTGAATAATTTAATCGGCGGATTTTTCGGCATTTTGGCTGACGGTTTTTCCCTTGTAGCTTATCTTATCAAAAACCAAAATTGGAAAAAACTATTTTTGGGGATGATTATTGAAAAAACCAAAGAAAAACCCAAAAATCTTCTAGAAAAAATCGGCGAAGGTTATATCAAATTCCATCATTTTCTTCATTTTAATAAAAAACCCCGTTTACTCTGGGGCATTTTAAATCAAATCATTATTTTTCTAACGGCTCTTTTATTGCTTTAGAATCTTTAATTATTTAAGCAGCCAACGGTTGCTTCCTCTTACGGTTAATAGCTAATAAAGCCTCTTCTAAAATCACCATAATCGGAACGGCCAAAATAATGCCAACTATTCCGCCGAGTTTGGCGCCGGTTAAAATCGCCAAAATCACCAAAACCGGATTTAAACCGATTGATTCTTTCATTATCAGAGGGACGAGGATATGACTTTCCAATTGCTGAATCAAAATGAAAATAATAACCACCCAGATCGCCAAAGAAAGTGATTGAGAAAGCGCGACAATGGCGCTCGCCGCGCCGGAAAAAATCGGACCGGCAATCGGCACTAATTCCAAAATGGCAGCCAAAACTCCCAAAATCAGACTGTATTTTATTCCCAAAATCCAAAGACTAATAAAAACCACTAACCCGATAAACAAACTCAATAAAAGTTGAGTTCGAAACCATCGGCCAATTCGCGACTGAGTCTTATACCAAATTCCAATCACCTCGTTTTCCAAATTTTGCGGCAAGACTGTCCTTAAAAATTCAGCCACCCCATCTCCCCTGATTAAAAGATAAAAAGAAATCAATAAAACGCTGATGGCCGAGACCACGCCGCCGACTAGGCTAAGCAAAAGCGAGAATACCGTAGTGCTGGTTTTGAGTAGAGAACCGCCGTAGGTGATAATTATTTCATTAATATTCTGAGCAATCTGTGAGCCGATAATAGAATGAGAGAGTTTTTCAGAATAACCGGGGATAAGATTAATCACTGCCAAAAGTTGCTGATAAATAATGGGGGCAACAAAAAACAGAAACAAACCAATTAAAGCGATGCTTGTCAAATAGATAATCAAAGTGGCTAAAATCCGGCCCAGCCCCCGTTTTTTAAACCAATCCACCAATGGTTCAAAAGCCGAAGAAATAATGATGGAAAAAAGCAAAATCACCAAAACCGATCGGGCGTGATATAAAAGAATCAAAAAAACAACGATTAAAACCAATCGCCAGACGCTTTGCCAAGATATCTCTTTGGTTTCAGACATATAATCAATTATAGATAATCAATAACCAAGTTACAAGATACAATAACCAAATTTTGGTTATTGTTTCTTGGTTATTGTTTCTTGGTTATTGTTTCTTGGTTATTGTTTCTTGGTTATTGTTTCTTGGTTATTGTTTCTTGGTAGACTTTCATTGTTTTTTCAATCACTCCCTTTTCCTCAAATTCTCTTATAACTTTTTCTCTTGCGGCTCTGCCGAATTTTTCTCTTAAATCTTTGTCTAAAATCAGTTTTTCAATTGCCTCAGCCACTTTTTGAGAGTTCTTTGATTTCACCAAAAAGCCGTTAATATTATTTTCCACCACCTCTTTAGAGCCGATATTATCAGCGGCCACTAAAGGTTTTTCCATTGAGCCGGCTTCCAACAAAATCCGTGGCACGCCCTCCCGATAATAAGAGGGGAAAACAAAAACATCGGACAAAAAAAGAATCTCTCTAACATCTCGGCGCTCGCCCAAATATTTGATTAAACCGTTCTTTTGCCACTCTTCTATTTTTGAAAAAGGAACACCCTCAGGATTTTCTAAATCTAAGGGTCCAACCAAGAAAAAAATCAAATTTTTATATTTTTGCTTTAAAATTTCCGCCGCCTTAACAAATTCAGCCGCTCCTTTTGACCACAAAAGTCGGCTGATCATCGTCAATATCAAATCACCCTCCTTTTTGCCAATTTCTTTTTTTAATGATTCAATTTTGACATTTTCAATGTTTAAAGGCGAAAAATATTGGGTATCAACACCCGAGCCGAAGATTAAAACGGTTTTATGTTCGGCGACGATTTTTTTACTGAGAAAATAATTCAAGTCTTCCTGGTTTTGAAAGAAAATTTTTTGGGCCAAAACAGAGGTGAGACGATAGGCGAGGTCGGCGATCGTCCTTAAAATTCGAAATATCAAAGATTGGCCGACATAAACAGAACCCAAACCAGTCACCGAGCAAAAAACACGAGGGATACCGACTAATTTCTGGCTGATAGTGGCCAAAATATTGGATTTAAAAGTGAAATTATGACAAATATCAAATTTATTTTTTCGACAAATTTTAAAAATTTGCCAAAAATATTTTAAATTACTCAAAAAAGAATAGACGCCTCGCTTCAAATCACAAGGTAAAAATATTATGCCGTTCTTTTCTATTTCCGAAACAAAAAAATCATTCGTAATCGGCGCTACGGCAAAAACTTCAAAACCGGCGTCTTTAAGCGTTTTCATCAAATGCAAACGAAAATTGTATAAATAAAAATCACTATTGGCGAAAAATCCTACCTTCATAACTACCTTTTTATTATAATTTATTTTATAATAAAAAGAATGTTTAATGGTCTTAAATCCAAATTCTATAAACTCCTTCGCTGGTCCCAACAATACACCCAAACCGATATGGTTTATATTGCCAAGGGTGGTTTTTGGCTAAGTTTGGGACAAATAATCTCAATCTTCGCCTCGTTTCTTTTGGCAGTAGCTTTCGCTAATTTATTAAATCCCACGGTTTACGGAACTTATAAGTATATTCTTTCTTGGATAGGAATTTTGGGTATTTTTTCCTTAAATGGCATTAATACGGCGGTGACGCAAAGTGTCGCCAGGGGTTTGGAAAATTCTTTTTATACTGGCTTTAAAACCAAACTCAAATGGGGAATTCTGGGCAGTTTGGGTGCTTTAGGATTGGCTGGTTATTACTGGTGGCAAGGCAATCCTACTTTACCTATTCCCCTTCTAATTTCCGCTATTTTTCTGCCTTTAGTGAATGCTTCCGGAATCTATGGTGAGTTTTTGCTGGGCAAGAAACTTTTTAATTTTCGAATGAAATATTCGACCGCCAGTTATCTTCTCTCGGTTTTATTTTTAATTCTGACCGTGTTTTTAACCAAAAATCTTTTTTGGTTAATTGCTGTTTACTTAATTTCCAACACTCTCTTGGGCTATATTTTTTATTTAATCACTCAAATCAAATTCAAACCAAATCGAAACGACGACCCTCAAACCATTTCTTATGGCAAACATCTCAGTTTAATGGGGGTGATTTCTACTGTGGCGAGTTATATTGACCAAATATTGCTTTTTACTTTTATCGGGTCAACGCAAGTTGCAATTTATTCTTTCGCCAGTGCGGTGCCCGAGAAAATTAAAGAAATCTTACAAAATATCAACACTCTAGCCTTACCGAAACTGGCCGCTAAATCCAGAGAAGAAATCAAAAAGGGTTTAAAGAGAAAACTTTATCAACTAACTATTTTGACAATAGCGGTGATGGCAGTTTATTTTTTGTTTGCCCCTTATATTTATCAAATATTTTTCCCAAAATATTTAGCAGCCGTTCCTTACTCCAAGGTTCTAACATTAATTTTTATAACCTATCCCGCTTCTTTTATTACAATGGTTTTCCAGGCTAAAATGATGAAAAGAGAATTGTATTTTTTGAACAGCGTTAATCCGATTGTTCAAATAATTCTTTTGCTAACGCTAACGCCCCTTTTTGGAATTTGGGGCGTTGTCGGAGCAATAATTAGTACTAAAATTTTCTCCTTAATTTTTACTTTATTTTTAGCGAGAAAAATATAGTTTTTACAAATTTAGTTTTTCCAGAATATCTCGCAATTTTACCAGTGTGGGAGGCCAAGCCTCATCTTTTTTGCTTTGATAATTTTTCACATAATCTAACAATTTCTCGATTTGGAAATTCTTTTTTACCAAAAAACCCAGCTTATCCTCTATTAAACGGTGGCCTAAATCCAAAGAGGTTTCGACAATAAAAATCGGCTTCTCATAAAAAATCATTTCATTCAAAAAGGCAGTGTAGGTACCCACAACCGCATCTGTTTGTGATAAAACGTTCTCATCTATTTCTTTAATAATTTTTAGTTTATCCGATTTTCCCAGACCATATTCTTTTAATTGGGAATTAATTGAGGCGTCTGGTCTTGGTTTGAAAAATAATTCCGAACCCAAAATAAGGAGTTTATCTAAATAATATTTAACTTCTTTTTTGGGCGCATAAGATTCATAGGGAACCAGAATTTTTAAGGGTAGCTTAGCTGGCTTTTTTTGGTAGTTTATCGGCTTTAGCTCTTTGAGAGATCCGCTAATTTCCACATTATTTCCCTCATATTGGGTGCTGTAATCCAGCAAGGTTTTTTTACAATAATCATTCCAGATAAATAATTTATCAAAGGTGGACGATAGTTCTTTGGGAATGCCGTAATTCATCCAGCCCACATGATATTTGGAGAACAAGCCGTGTTGAAAACCGTAAGTTTTTATTTTATTGAATTTACAAGCGACCACCAATTCATTCACATATCGCACATCATCAATTGCCACTAATGTTTTGACGTGACTCAATTTTAATAACCGGCTTAATGATTTTATTCTTTTAATGCTTTTGGCCGATTCGTAATCTATGAGCCTTAAAAGACATTGCAAATATCTTCGATTGTGAGCTTCAAAAACGGATAAATCATAGTTTTGAACAGCAGAATGCCTTTTGATGAAAAAAAACGGAAACGCTTCTAAATAGATAGCCAAGCGCTTCCGTTGCCAAACACTTCTTAAAAACTCGCGGCTAAAAAGAGTATGAAATGCTTCTAGGTAAGTGATTCTCTTTTCTCTTAAATACTGATAAACAGCATGAAACCTGAAGTCGCAGCCGTATTTTTTGGCAAATTTATCGGGGGTATAAACTAACAGCGAAGTTCTGGAAATGATGAGTTTTCCGATGGCTAATAAACTAATTATCTGACCAATTAATTTCAAAAAAACAGAAAAAAAAGATTTGATAAATGGCGTCAACCTGAATTTGCCAATCACTTTTATCCCTGATTTTTCTAAATAAGATTCGAGTTTCGGTTCTTGAACATCGAGAGCGACTTTTTTAATCTGATGTTCAAAGAGAAAGCGGATAATTTCTTCATATCTCGTATAATCCCATAAAAAATTCCGAAATAAAACTGCTTGATGAAAAGACCAGGCCGAGATGCCATTAATCATCTTGGTCTGATAAATTGGTACCCTATCAATTGTCTTAAGAGAATTGATCTGCTTTAAAAATTGGAGGTTTCTTTGAAGATTTTCTTTTAATTCGAATTCTTTTAACAACTTTCTTTTATCATTATATATCGCTATTTGATTGTCTACCTTTTGAACAATTCTTGCTGTCATAAATCATTAGTTTAAATAATATTTCATTAATTTATCTTTTTTCATCCTTTTTTCAACAAACAGAAGGTCTTTTTTGGTGTCAACGCTGTAAAGGGGAAGTCGGATGACGACTATTTTCACTTTATAACCGAGTTCTAAAAATCTCAACATATCCACTGATTCAATTTTTTCCAAGGGGGTTGGAGATAAACGATCAAAGTTCAATAAAAACTCTCTCCGAAATGCAATGATGCCGGTTTGTTTCAACATCGCCACCTTTTCGGCTCCCTTCTTTAAAGAAGGAATGGGTTCACGGGAGAAATATAAAGCAAAATTATTTTTATCAACCACCACCTTAACGACATTGGGGTCATTAAATTCTTTATGGTCGGAAATAATCCCGATCGCATTACTCACGCCAATGTCTTTGTTTTTTATTATAGGTTTTAAGACATCATCGATTATTTTTGGATGAATCATCGGTTCATCTCCTTGAATCATAATGACAATGTCCACTTTTTTCTTGGTTTGTTTCTCAATTTTCGACATTGCCTCAGCTACTCTATCTGATGCACCTCGGTGAGTGCTTTTGGTCATTACCCATTTGGCGCTGATGGAATCAGCATAATCACCTATTTCTTGATCGCAGGTAGCAATATAAACTTCTTTTAGTTTTTTGTTTTTTTTGCTTCGAAAATAAATATGGCCAACTATTGGTAGGCCATAAATTTTTGCCAAGGGTTTACCAGGAAACCGCGTCGAAGCCATCCGAACTGGAATAACGCCGATAATATTCATGTTTGTTATTTTTTTATCTTTTGAATAAAATCGCGACAATGTCTGTCAAGAATAATAGCATCGGTACTATAAGCAATGAAATTATATCCCTCCTGTTGCCGTTGGCGAACTTCTTCGATAGAGGGTGAAACCACATGAATTCCTAAGGCTAGACCGGATTTTTTAACTGCCTGGATAACTCTCTGGCACGCCTTTTCGACCAGGGGATGCTCGAGTTGGCCCGAAACACCAAGAGAGCAAGATAAATCATAGGGGCCAATAAAAACACCGTCAACGCCCGATGCTTCAATAATCTCTTCAATATTGTCCACTCCATCTTTGTGTTCAATTTGGACTATTACCAAACTTTCCTGATTAGCAGTATTTCTATATTCTTCAAAAGAACTACCAAAATCCTGAGCCCGGTATAAACCAACTCCCCTTGTGCCTTCTGGTGAATATTTAATAGATTTTACGGCTTTTTCCGCCTCTTCTCTGGAATTAACCATTGGCACAATAATACCGTAGGCTCCGATATCCATTATTCTTTTGGTCAAGATCGGGTCATTAGAAGACAAACGAACTAAAGGAACAACGCTGTTCGCCTCAATAATCTGAATTAATGGCTCAATCTCATGTAGACAAATGGAACTATGCTCCATATCAATCGCTAACCAGTCAAAACCGCTTTTGGCCATAATTTCGGCGATGGTGGGATTGCCTAATTGAATCCAACTGCCGATAGAAACTTTTCCTTTTTTTAATTTTTCTTTAACCAAATTTTTCATGATTATTTAAGAATATTTTTTAAATATTTATTGGAGGCGTAAACAACGCAGACGTTTTTCTTCTTAGATTCTTTAATAGTATACACTCCCCCGGCACCAGAAACAATAGCCAAGCCAGCAGCCACATCCCACCATTTAATATCCTTTTCAAAATAGGCGTCGGCCCGGCCGCAAGCCACATAAACCAAAGAAAGAGCAGCCGAACCGAGTAATCTAACTTTTTTAAACATCCGAATATGTTTTATATATTGTTTTAAGGCTTGGGAAGAAAAATTTGTCGCCACTGGAAAACCAGTTGTTAAAACGGCATTTTTGGCATTGTTTGTTTTGGAAACGGAGACCTTTCTTTTATTTAAACGGGCGAATTTTCCAGTAATACCAGTAAATAATTCTCCGCGATTGAAATCATAAATTACACCTAGCAGCGGCTTTTTATCATCGAAGAGGGAAATGGAAACGCAAGAATAAGGAATGCCTCGCAAGAAATTCAAACTGCCATCTAAGGGGTCGACAATCCATTTTAATTTAAAATTCCCGTCCGTTTTTACCAACCCTTTTTCTTCCGAGAGTATCGGAAATTTTGATTTTTTTTGAAGAATTTTAATAATAACTTCTTCTGCTTCTTTATCAGCGGAAATTTTCAAATCTTTGCCAATTTCCGATTGAATCGTGAGATGTTTCTTTTTATAGTGAAGCAAAAAATTACCAGCTGAAAGGGCGGCCTTCTTAGCAATTTCAAGATATTTTTTTAAATCATTTTTGCTCATTCTAAATGCCAAATTCTTTCAAAGCAGAAAGTAAATTGTCCACCGCCTCCATTTCCATTCTTTTCCGGCATTCCTTAGTATAAGAACCAACGTGAGGGGTCAATAAAAATTGAGGGAAATCGCATAAAGGACCCTGATAAGGCTCTTGCTCAAAGGTGTCTAACCAGGCACCAGCCACCTTGCCTCCTTCAAGACCCTTAATTAAAGCGTTTTCGTCTATCACCTCACCCCGGGCCGCATTTAAAACAAAAATTCCGTTTTTCATTAGGGCAAACTCACTTGGCCCCAAAATCTGTTTATTTCCGCTTAAATGAAGACTGATAACATCGGCTTGAGATAAGGCCTCTTGAAAAGAAATTATTGGAACATCATCCACTACTCCATTTAAATTCGGGTCAACGGCTAACAATCTCACTCCAAACGACTTTAATAATTTGGCTAAATAGCGGCCGATCCGGCCAAAACCGATAATCGCTATGGTCTTAGCGGCTAGTTGAAATCCGATTTTTTTGTTCCATTTTTTCTGATGAAGTTCTTCGTTCATCTGGGGAATCATTCTCAACAAACAAAGCAAAGCACCTAAGGTCAATTCCGCTACCGCGACAGTTGGCGCATCAGGTGTATTTTTAACAATAATCCCCAACTCTTTGGCCGCCTCTAAATCAATATTGCTCATTTCCACTCCGCAACGCGAAATTACTTTTAACTGAGATTTTTGCATTGTCTCGCGGTCAATTGTTTCTAATCCAGCAATCAATCCAATCACTCCCGGCAACAGCTCTTTTAGTTCGTCTTTGGTTATTTTTCTTCCAAAAGGATTTTTGACCACTTCAAAACCAAAGCGAACCAATTTATCTATCGGTTCCGAATCCAATTCTCCAAAAGAAGATGGAGTAATAAGGATTTTGTTTTTTTTGTCATTCACAATTTTAATTTATTATAAAATGATGGTAATTTCCATTTTTTTCTTTTTGCATCGAAATAACCAGGAAAAACATTGACAAAACGACGCTGACAATAGAGACAATCTTTGGAATATTGATGATTCATCATTGCTTTTCGAAATTGCACCATCAAGGGATTATTCAAATTATAATCTTGAAAAATATTGCCGATAATTGGATTGGGTTCTAAATGACAACAATAGGCCATGTCTCCATTCCAACCAATATAAACATTTGACCACAACAAGGGACAAATTTGTTCTTTAAAATTTTTAGAGTCCGGATCAAAAATAATAGGCAGTCTTATTGAAAAAGAATGGTTGTTATTTTTTAAAATTTCTTGGAGGAAACTACAGACCTTAGGGCTATTAATGAATAATGGCGTCCAACCCCCAGAGCCATGAGGATTTCCAGAATGAAGATTGAGAAGCCGCGGTCTCATTTCTTCGGCAAAAGCCAAAATTTTATTAATTTCTGATAAATTCTCCTCAAATAAAAGAAAACTGAGATTAAAAGGAATACCCGTATCTCTCAAAAGGCGAATTCCTTCAATAATGTCATTATATTGTTTTTCGGTTCCATTCCGCAGTTTTTTAAAAGACTGGCAATCAACGCCATCTAAACTGACGTTGATTTTATCAAAATATTTTAAATCGTTTAATCTTTTGGTGATTAACGTCCCGTTGGTGGACATTGCCAACTTCAAATTTCGGCTTTTGACGCTTTTGACAATCTCCGGAAATTGGGGATGGAGGGTCGGCTCGCCACCACTTAAACCCACCATCTTAATATCCCCTCGAAATTTCTCTAAAATCCAATTAAATTTTTCTAAACTCATGTCATTGCCTTTATCCAGCGCCTGCGGATCTTTAAGCAAAAACAGACAGGTGGGACAACGGAAATTGCAACGAAAGGTTATTTGAATCCCAAAAACATCCGGGACATAAGAAATAAAAGGTGCTTTACCCAACGATTTTTCAAAAAGATATTGCTTTTTATGAAAGCGAAAGCCTTGGGGTTTTAAAATAGTCTTTTTTAATAATCGAATGAAAGAACTTCTGAAAAGCCAGTTTTTCATAATTTCAAAAATATTTTTCTTGATAAATTTTCTTATATTCTTCGAATACTCGATTTCCTTCTGCGTCAAATCGTTCGGCTCTTCTAATTTTATCCCATTCTGCTTTAGGAAGCCTGACATACAAAGGAAAAGTTCTCTGCAATCCCTTTAATTCTTCATAACTTATAGAATCCATATTTAATCTTGCGCCGTCGTAAACCTGATGAACTTTGGTATTTTTCGACATGTAACCCTTTTCGATGCAATATCTGTACAAAACTGTCCCTTTATAAGGAGTGAATATGAAACAATTTATGGTCCGAGGGTGGAATTGACGATTCAACTCAATAGTATCAAAAATGAGTTCTCTGGTTTCATCGGGGAAACCAATAATATTATTCACCGTATAGGGAATCTTATATTTCTCCACTATTTTTATGCCCTCTATCATCTGCTTATTTGAACCATAGCGGTTGAGCACCTTTTTCCGGAATTCCTCGTTTCCATGTTCAATCCCGAATTGAAGACAGTCGCAACCCATATCTTTCAAAATTTTTACTTTCTCTTCAGTTAATGTTTCCGGCCGAGTCTGACACCAGAAGGGCAGGTGGATTTCCTTATATCTGTCGGCAAATTCTTTTACCTCCTCAGTGGGTTTGGCTAAAAAAGTCTCGGAATTAAAATTTACGTAGTCAGGGTGGTATTTTTGAACCAGATGCTTCATTTCCGCCATCATCCTATTTATTTCTTTTCTCCGATAATAAAGACCGCAACCGGCTTCTTGAAATATTCTTTTCAATTGAGGGGCTCCACAATAAGTGCACTGATTGGGACAGCCTCGGTCTATTTCTACATGAATCATAATATAAATCCTACCAAACATTGGCCGAGCCAGTCGATCTTTGCCAAAAATATCATAATCAATATAAGGAAGTTTATTAATATCAGTGAGGGGTCTAAGGGGGTTTTTAATAATCTTTCCATTCTTCTTAACCCAAAGGTTTTTGATGGTGGAATAATCTTCGTTCTTCGCCATCTTTTCACAAAGCTCAATTAGGGCTTCTTCGCCCTCACCGACACAAATCATGTCTATCGTTTCATTGGCAATAACTTCTTCCGGTGAAAGAATAACAAAAACTCCACCAGCAATAACCGGGATATTAAAATCTTTGATTCTTTTCAATAAAGACAAGGCTAAATCATAAGTATCTTGAACAATGGTAATACCGATAAGATCGGGTTTAAAATCAGAAATTTTTTTAATAAGATCTTCATAAATATCAGTCGGCTTAAAAAAGAGTCCTCGGTCATCCAGATTAAAAGGTTTGATCTGCAAAAGTTCGACCCTTATTTCTTCAGAGCTTTCCTCTTCTGTTTTGTAACAAGTGGTATCAAATAAATCCACTTCAAAGCCTTTTGATTTCAAACAAGCGGATAATAAGGGCAAATTAATCGGAACTAATGTTGCCATCATGAGATTAGGATAAATAAATAATACCCTAAATTTTCTCTGAGGAACTTCTGTCATTTTTTTATTTTTGACCCCAGTCTTTTTTAAATTTATTTTCTCCATATGCTTGTTTGATGAAGTTGTTTTTTATAGGGTCTTGGCCCTAAAAAATCTTTTTGCTCCCAGCCTTTTAATAAGGCTGTCCCCTGAGAATATTGCTTTCGTTCTGAATCATCTAGCATCAGAAATCCGCCGGGGCGGATTTTGTTTAAAGCATGAAAGATGCAAGACGGCCTTGCTCTGCCATCGACGAATACTAAGTCAAAAAAATTGTCGGGATATGATTCAATTGTTTTACAATAATCTTCAAAAGTCAAATCTTTATATCTCTCCACGTTTGAAAAATAATTTGGGAAATTGCCCGACTTAAATGAATCATTGTTTAGAGATTCGGGTTTTTTAAATATATATTTGCAATTAGAAAGATCATCTTCTTTTATGAATTTAGAAATTGTGATATACCATTCTAAATCGTGCTCCACCGAAATTAGTTTTTTAATTCTTTTGGCAATAAATAATGTAGACCCACCACTTCCCCATTCGAATACATTCATATTCTTTGTCAGAAACGATTCAAGCCATTCTTTTGCCTCGAATGGTATTAGGGGCAATCTATCTTGAAGAGGTGATTTTCCTTTTTTCAAAGAAGAAAGCCAGGGAAAGATAAATCGAATTCTTCGGGGATTTCTCAAAACAAAAGGCAACCATAATGTAATCAAGGCCTTTCCTATACTAAAGAAGTTATAGAGAATTCTACAGGGGATTCTAATTATCTTGTATTTTCTTATTATTGCTTTGAAATTTGCCATTTTGTCCGAGGGGCGGGCCGCTCAAAGAGCGAGCCTCGCCTAGCTGGCGGGCCGCTCACTTGCTAATTTGAGGCTTTTCAATATTTTGGGAATCATCATTTTTTGCTTTTAGTTTTGGGCAGGCTTAAACCTAAATAAGAAGTGATCATATGGTCCAAGAAAATATGGACATCTTCTACTGGACCATATTGTCCCTTTTCCGTGTGGACAATAATAGCGTAATCACAAATTTTTGCCAATTTTCCGCCGTCAAAACCCAAGAGGCCAATCGTCACGCCACCCATTTTTTTAGCCAATTTGACTGCTTCAATAAGATTGAGCGAATTGCCGCTAGCCGAAATGGCTATTAGGATATCCCCTTTCTGAAACAAATTTTTAATCTGATTGACAAAAACCCTTTCATACCCCCGATCATTGCTGATAGCCGTAATAAGAGGAATATTATCAACCAAACTGACCGCCTTAATTAAGAGTTTGCCCTTTAATAAGGTGCCGTGGGAAAGGTCAGTAGCAAAATGGGAAGCAGTAGTAGCGCTTCCGCCATTGCCGATTAAATAGACGGTCTTTCCCTGATAAGAATGCTCTGAAATAATCTTGGCTACTTTTTCAATGACATTAAAATCTAAATTGGCCAATAAGTGGAAGAGATATTTAGCATATTCTCGAAAATAATCTCCGGGTCGAGAAGATTTTTTGTAGATTTTTCTTATGTTCCTCTTTGGCATGTTAAAATTTCTTATTTCTTTAAAGCGGCGACTCTTAAATGGGAACTTAAACGACTCAACTGAAGAAAATCCTGGAAGGATTCCCAAGTCTCTTCATCTCGGTATTTAAAAATATATCTTAAAAATTCGGGCATCTCAATGTTGGGATTTTCTCTGAGGGTATTAGCAACCAATTCCACATCAAGTTTCCCAGGCGTGCTTAAATCAAGAATTTTAAAGCCGTTATTAACTAAAAGGTTTTGAATGGCTTCCACCGAAAGAAGGTTTAGCCGGTCAGGCGGCACCAAGCGAGGTGAATGCCGACCCAAAACCTGATATTCAAAACCGCTGATGGTATTGGTGGTGAGAAAAAACAGTCCCCCTTTCTTACAGGTTTTAGCGGCTTGCCTAATAAATTGGCCGGGGTCAAATTCCTCGTCTAAATCCTCAAAGGCAATAAAAATATCAACTTTTTCTTTGACAGCCATTAGATTGCTAAATATTTTGATTTTATTCATTAAAAATCTTTCCCCTAAATATAGAGGGTCAACAAAAATAATCTTCTTTAATTTATTGAAGAGTTTTTTATCAAAAAGAAAAAGGCTATAATATCTTGGTTTATAATCTAAGGCTATTTCGGCTTTAGGTTTATAATCTTTCACTAAGTCGGTGAGCCACAAATATAAAGGAAGAATTTGATAACGGCGCCGAGCTCTCATGGCTGTCTTCATTATTTTTTCTTTCCAAAATTTTGGTGCCTGGCCCTGATGATAAAATCTGGTTAAGGAATTGGTGTCGGGTCGGGGAGAAACAAATAAACTGCCGCAAGAATTACACCTTTGGTATTCAAATCCAAATTTCATAAAAGCCGGATTAAATTTTTTACTGCCGCAACCCGGGCAATTGACATTAACTAATTTATTTTTATCAGCAAAATAAAGAGCGAGGTCTTTCTTTAAGATCTCTTTCCATTTTTCAAATAAGGCTCGGGGTCTTATTTGAGACTCATGAAAGCGGCCTAAAGAATCCATAAATTTTAAAATTAAAATATATTTTGAGGTAGGGCGCCGGCGGGATATAAAGGAATTTTATCTTTTTTGGAATAAGCTTTTTTTAAGACATTTAAGATAAATGACTGGGCTTTTAAAGCAGCGCTAGTAGCGTCAAAATAGAAGGGATTTCGGCCGACTAAGGCTTCCAGGGTTGCCCTTAAAACCGGATAATATTTAAACTCCGGCGCCTTGGGGATTTCCAAGGTTTTGATTTCGGATTTTTTCTCGGTTAATAAAAATAAAGTGCAGGAATTAAGATCAAGGTGAACTCGACTCCGGCTACCCTCGATTATTATCCTTCTCTGATTTTTATTGTCCGGAGTATACTTGCCAACCGCAATTCTAATGGGGATTTTTTTAGCGGTGGTAAAGGAAAACTCGGCATAGGTTTCGCCAATATATTTCTCGGGTATTTTAAATTTTTTTCTGGCCATCTGAAGGTACTCTCGACAGCGGGCAATTCTGACCTCACCTTTTTCAAATGAATCATCAATTTGGCCCAAGTAATCTTCTAATACCAAAAGAGGAGAAATAGCATGAAGACCCAAATCCTGAATCATTCCGCCACCCTGGCGCAAATCAGAAAGATGGGGACCGCGGTGGTCTAATCTTCCGGTCATTCCCTCGCCCTCCAACAAATCAACCAAGACAGATTTCGGCTCGCCAATCAATTCTTTTAATCTGCCCGAAAAATTTTTGAGATCTTGAGCAAATTGATAGAGTCCAGAATAAATTTTTAATAAGCCTTTCTTTTGAAAATAAAAACTATTCTTCTTGATTTTACCAGCCAAAATCAGCAGGGGGCTGGATTTCATTAATAAATAATACTCCAACAATCCAATCTTCCTAGGATTATTTCTGACCAGGCCTTGAAGAACCCGGAGTTGAGACTGATTGATACAATAGGGTTTTTCAATTATAACTTTAAAATTATGCTTAATCAAATCTGCGGCGTCAGGGGTGTGTAAGTCGTTGACGTGACTCAAAACAATAATTGTTTTCTCAGACTGAAAATCAGCGAATAAAGAACTAAGTTGTTCCTTGACTGTTCTGGCGACATGTTCAGTCCTAGAAAAAAAATCGGGCTTATTGATGTCTCCCCGCTCTCGGCTTAAGGTGGCGAGTACCTCTGCCAACCGTTCTTTTTTCAAAAGACTGAGAGAAGGAGCTAAAAAATTTTTATAGTAATTTCCCGTACCAACAACAATAATTTTTGTCATATCTTGTCTTGAATATAACACAATTCATCTCATTTTGTCAAAGAAATGGGTTTTTAAATTATTTTCTCCAGGTGGACAATACTGCCGCAATTCACAAAAATGTATGTCTATCGCAAAGTTGATAAAATGGTTAATCGATGTCGAACAGGCCCCTTAACATAATTTATCAATGGAATTCGGAAGCCGAAAGGTCGTGGCCCATGCGATGTATGATGAATTGAGAGAAAATATTTTTGCCAAGGACAACGTTCGTCAATCAAATATTTGTCTTTTTTAGACCAGGGGTATTTCTGAAATTCCACCACCTTCTCATCTGGTAATTTTTTAGATTCGCGATTACAGCAATAAAATAAATTTTCTGCGTTACAATATTGCCGAAAATAATGAAAGTATCTCTCTATTATTTGATAATCCATTTCCTGCATTGAAGCAATATTTATAACAATATCATAATTTAAAATATTAAACTTCTCTAAATGTCCGGGGGGACAATACAAAAAATCAGCTGTTTTGAGATTGGAATTTTCATCAACACCGAAATGAAGACATTGGGGATGGGTTTTTTGGCAATATATAGACTGGATTGTTAATATTCTCCCAATATCGACCAAGACAATTGTAGAATTAGGAAAAATTGATTTAATCAGGGATGATAGAAAACCGTATCCGTCGCCAACCATTAGAAATGTTTTTTTCCTTGCCTTCATTCCATCGCTCATATTTTTCAAAATCAACGCCAAAGAGCATATTTGGCGGAAACAATTATAAGAAAAATAAAAGCCCATTGATTTACATATTTTAAATGAAGGTGTAAACAGGTTTAATATTCCCCGTTTATTTTTTAATCTTACTAAATAAGTAAAAATGCACAAATAATTTAATAATTTGGTAAGTAAATTTTTTGTTTTTGTATCACCGAGTTCTCCTTCGCCAACGCCACTCATTGACAAAGTGCCGTCTCCTTCGTTTATTCGAACATCATATTTTTGACCATACAATTTCCAATAAGAAGATGTGAAATTTTCTTGTTTATCTTCTAAATAATACTTTTTGTAAAGCCGTTTGATTAAATCGGGGTTTGGTAAATAATTTAAGTTTATTCTTTCCATAATTTTATACCTTTTCTAAATAAGCAATACTGCCATGGCCGAAATTTTTCAAAATCGGCTTTGTTTTATATTTATCCAAAAATTTTATCAAAGGCAATAAAAAGACGAGATAAGGCAAATAAATGGAAATTGGCTCAAAAGAAACAATTTTAAAACCTGCCTCTTTTAATTCTTTTTTCATCACCCAAGGATAACGCCACAAATGAGGAATGCCCTTAACGCCACCGTACCATTCATTAACCCCTTTTCTACCCAACAAGACCCCCAATAAAACTCTCAAAAAGCCCCAAAAAATCGCATAGGGAGTTCTTCGGGTAATTTTCCAATAAATATCGCCGCCCAACAAACACCAGCCGCAAGGATTTAAACAAGTGGGCAGAGCGATAATAGCATTTTTTCTGGTGACTCTTCTGATTTCCGATAGCCCTTTTTCAAAATTGGGCAGATGTTCCAAAATATTGTCAGCAATCACCATATCAAATGAATTATCTGGGAATGGCAAATTTTCCGCATCGCTCTCTATAAATTTGATGTTTCTTTCTACTCCCTGCTCTTCGGCAAATTTTTTAGCGGCTTCCAAATTAGGACGCGAAATATCTAAAGCAGTAATTTGAACTCCTTTTTGTGCAGCAAAAACCGATAAAATTCCCTCGCCGCAGCCAACTTCTAAAACCTTGTCGTCAGTTTTTAAGTATTTAAGAATGGAGGAGTATCTCTGCTGATGAAAATAACGCCTCAAAGTATAAGGCGAGTAAAAGCGTCTTTCTAAAATTTTATCGGCAAAACCCTTATAAAATTTTTTGATTTCCTCACTTTTCATATATTTGATGGAGCAATTAATTCAAAAATATAAACATTCTCATTTTTATAAAGAATTTTATGAAATTGGCGGTCAACCGGTAAATAAAAATGAACTAATTTCCCCTCAATAGACTTCGGCTTATCATCTGGAATTAAGGAGTGGACTCCGGTGGAAATATTGAAAAATTTTGCCACCGCCTCCAAAAAACCTTTCCATTTGCTTTCTTTTATGGTTTGTTGATAAATTTTATCATCCTCTAAAATTATTACCATTTTTTTAGGATGCTCGGATTTCAAGTTTTCTTTGTAGGAAACTGTTTGGAGAGGATAATATTCATAATTCTTTTCGTTATTATAAAAAAATTCGTTAATCGTAAAATAATCATCAAAATATAAAATAGTATCCTTCGGAGAATAATCAGTAATAATTCTATCAAACATTTTGGGATTATACGATATATTCATATCTTGATTTTTAAGATTAATGTAGTAAAAACTGTAGGCCACATTAAACAAATAAAATCCCAGTATAGAAACGACAAAACATATTTTCAATAGGCGAATAAAAATCGGGTAATGTATAAATTTCAAATATGGCTTGGCTGGTAAATTTTTTGGTAAATTTTTAATAAAAATATAGATGAAATAAAAAGAATAGCCGACCAAAATATAAGTAATCGGCCAAAGATATAGCAAACTTTTATATCCTTTATAATACAGAAGGGAGCTCAAGAAAGAGAAAATAAACGTTGCAAAATAAAGGGCTAAAATTTTATATTTTTTGTAATAAAAAAGTACGCCAAAGATAAAAATCCATAAAAATATAAAAAAAATATTGGGAATAATCTTGTTCAAATAATTAAAGTGAAAGGCAGAATACCCCTTCGCAGCATTTTTTAAAAAGGCGGCTAACTGTAAACTCAAATTTTCACCGAGGCTGCTTTTTATAAACGCGGGAAAAACTTCGCTGTAACCCATGATTTTATCACCGACTCGTGGCGAATCGGCATTAATTTTTGGTAAAAGGACAGTGATTAAGGAATAGGAAAAAATTCCGATTAAAATTATAAAAATGCATCTCCGAATAATTTGATAATCAATTTTATTTATTAAATTTTTCAATGAAAATTTCGGCAGGTTAAGAAGGACAAAATATAAAATCGGGTATAAAATAAAAATCGCTAGAGCAAAAATTCCGGTGCCGTGAATTAACGGAAAAATGAAAGCCACCGCGCCGACGAACCACCAATTTATTTTTTTATCGGAAGCGGCAGCGGAAAATAAATATAGAAATGTCAGAAAAGCAAAAAAAGAAGGCACAACCCAATAAAAACCGCCGAAAGAACCGTGACCAGTATAAAAAGCAAGCAGTAAAAAGCAGAGCATTGTTTGAATCGGGCTAAAATTTAATTTTTTGAAAAAATACCACAAAACCATTGCCAACAGCACAAAGCCCAACCAAAAACTATAATAAAAAACTGTTTCTGGTGTTAAGGAAAAAAGTTTGACGATATTTCCCAAAATAAAGGTATAAACCGCACCGCCAGAAGTTAATTTTACATAAGAAGTCTCAATGTTTTTAATCCAACGCAAATAATTTAAAACATCGCCCGGCTCCGGCGGCAAAACCCTGCCCCTCCATAACAAAAAATTGAAAAAAAATCGCCAAAAAACAAAGAAAAAAACCGAAAAAACCGGCAAAAATTTATTAATGACAAATTCCTTACTAAAAACGTGATTTTTATTTAAACGAATCATTTTTGATAGCATATTTTTTTAATTCATCCATTAAATCATTAAATTCTTTTATCACCATCTCAACGGTTATTTCTTCAATTTGTCTTCTCGCTTCTTTTTCATCATAAACTCTGGCGTTCATAATATGTAAAGCTGGTATTCTATCAGGTACCTTTATTATTCTATGTAAAGGACCGATTGGCGGCTGTTCCCTTTCATCCATTGGTCCAATGATATCTATGGTTGGAATAGCGAAGGCCTCGGCAAGATAAATTGGACCGGTATCCACGCTGATAAATAAAGAGAGTTTAGAAATGAGCGCCTTTAATTCGTCTATATTGAATAAACCGGTGGTATTTATAACTTTTGTATTTTCATCCAAAAATCTCAACATTTCTTCTGTTTCTCTTTTCTCATTTGACCCAGCCGTAATAATAATTTTTGCTTTGTATTTTTGGTAGATATAATCCGCCAACTTAGCAAATTTATCTCCAGCCCAAAGTTTTATTTTATTGCCGGCTGAAGGCGAAATGCCAATTATAAAATCGGCATCTGGATTGATGTTATTCTCTTCAAAAAATTTATTTATCTTATTTTTTGCTCCCTCAGAAAGAAATAGATGCTTTTTAGTATCTTCAGTAAAAATTCCTATTGGCTCCAGCAATTTTAGATATTCTCTGGAAGCATAATAACCCATATAATGAGATTTTGTTACTACTAATTTGCACAATAACTTATAGGTCCAAGTTTGATAAGGACTCCAACCATTTTTGATGACTGGTGCACAAATCAAAGGAATGCCGGCCAGATAAAACATTGCCAATCCAACAGAATTGGGACTGGCTACACAAGCAAAATCAATTTTTTCTTTTTTTATATTTTTAATAATCTCAAAAAAATTATTTTTGTAAACCCGATACTCATCAATATCGGGATTTCCTGCTAATAATTCTCTATTTACTTTACTACCCATAACAAATAATTTGCTATTCGGATATTTAATTTTAACCGCCCGAAACATCGGCGTTGTGCAAACCATATCACCCAATTTTGCCCGTTGAAAAATCAAAAACTTTCCAAGGTTATTTAGTTTCCTATCTGCCTTTCCTCTAAATAAAAATTTTATCCAACAAATTATTAAAATGATTATTTTAAAAAATAAAGCAAATAGTTTTTTTACCATATTAGCACCATTTTTCAAACCACATTTGAAAAGCGACCAATAACCAAATTTTATCCGGATTAATATACTTCCCTGTTTGATATTTGTTTATCAGGCCTTCTATATGTTCGGCATTAAAAATTCCTTGTTTTTTTATTTTGGCTGGACTTAAATAATCACCCACATATTTCTGGAAATTATTTTTGAAAAGTTCATAAATCGGCGGCCGGAACCCGGTTTTGGGCCGGTCAAATAATTTTTTGGGTAGATATTTGTAAAGCACCTGTTTTAACAGATATTTTGGCTCTTTAAATTTAATTTCTGGCGGCAATTGAGCAATATATTCCAAAATCTTCTGGTCTAAATACGGCTCCCGCGCTTCCAAGCCGACCGCCATCGTTGCCCGATCGGTTTTTACCAGAATATCATCGCAAAGGTAGTTTTTAATATCCCAAACCTGCATTTGCTCTCTCGGATCCAAATTATGACAGGGGTACACCCCCCCACCCCGGGTTCCCTGGATGAGGGGATAAAATTCGTTCAAGTTGCTCTCAAAACTCTGATGAATTATTATTTCTTGAATTTCATTAGGCAGCCAATATGAACTGGCGAGTTGAAAAATCTCTGACAAGGTTTGTCCTTTCAAAAGGTGTGTTAGTTTGGAGATTTTTTCTCTTAAATTGGAATGTTTTGGCAAAGGCAAAAATTTTGAGATAATTGAATATATTTTAGCGATTTTTTCCGGCCCCAAAAATATTAAAACGCGTCTGACAAATTCTTTCAAAGTTGCCGAGCGGCTTCCAAATTTTTCCAATGCCCGGTATTTGCTGTATCCCCAGAATAATTCGTCTCCGCCATCACCTGATAAGGCAACTTTAACATTTTCTCTAGCAAATTTAGCCAAAAGATAAGTAGGCAAGCCCGAACTATCGCCGAACGGCTCATCAAAAATTTCAGCGTATTTTTCAAAGGCGCTTTCTAAATCCTTAATGGACAAATAATATTCGTGGTGGTCTGTTCCCAGAATTTCCGCCACTTTTCTGGCATAAGGCGCTTCATCATAAGATTTCTCCTCAAAACCAATAGTGAAGGTCTTTAGTTTTTGTGAAGAGTTTTTTTGAAGCATCGCCGCCACCAAAGAAGAATCCGTTCCGCCGCTTAAAAACATACCCACATCAACATCAGCCACCATTCGGTATCGAAAAGATTCTCGGAGTAACTTCTCTAAATCCGCTAAAACTTCTTTTTCTGATATTTTTGTTTTAGGGACCTTGAAATAACCTTCCGGCTGCCAATATTTAGCAATTTTCAGATTTAACTTACTGCCCGATAAATCAACCTCCAAAATACTTCCCTGCTCTAATTTGTAGGTGTTTTTGAATATGGTGTAAGGAGCAGGAATAAAACCTAACTGTAAATAGAAAGACAAGGCACTAAAATCGATCTCCTTTCGAAAATCCGAAAACTGGTAGATTGCTTTCAGTTCCGAGGCGAAAATAAAATTTTGACCGTCAACATAATAATAAAGCGGTTTAACGCCAAATCTATCCCGAAAGAGAATCAATTTTTCTTCTTTGGCATCCCAAACAGCGAAAGCAAACATCCCCCGAAATTTCTTAACGCAATTATTGCCCCACTCAACATAAGAATTCAAAACCACCTCTGTATCCGAATTACTTTTAAATTTATATCCTTTTTTCTCTAGTTCCTTTCTGATTTCCTTATAATTATAAACTTCTCCATTGTAAGTTATAACGCAATTTTTAAATTTTGAATTTTCATTTTGATTTTTGATTTTTGATTTTTGATTTTGAAATGGTTGATTTGCCTTCTCTGACAAATCAATAATTGCCAATCTTTGATGTCCTAAAAAAACATTATTTTCTTTATCCAAAAAAATGCCGGAAGCATCCGGGCCGCGATGATTGATAGTAGACATCATTTTCTCAATGGTGTCCTCTCTGATTTTTTTAGATATTCCGCCAACAATTCCGCACATATAAATTTTGCCAACCAATAAATTGACTAAATTATTAAGGGTTTTGCCCTAAAATTATATTGCAATACAATACCCTAAGAAAACCCTGAAGAAATTATTTTAATGCTTTTCTCCACTCAATTAACTTATCAATACCTTCCCAAATAGTTACCTGCGGTTCCCAACCCAAAAGTCTTTTGGCTTTGTCATAATTACAAATAAATTGTTTGACCTCGCCGGGACGCGGAAATCCATATTTAACTTCCACGCCAAATTTCCCCGCTATATATTCAGCTATGCTTTTAATACTGGTTTTCTGCCCGGTGCCAAAATTAATAACCTCACCGTCTAATTCTGTTAAGTGTTCCAATACTAATCCATAGCCCCTGATCAAATCGCTAATGTACATATAATCCCTACTTTGTTTCCCATCGCCGAAAACAACCAATGGTTCACCTTTCATTGCTTTGGAAATAAAAATTGGAATTACTGCGCCGCCGGCTTTTTCTTTTTGCCTTTCGCCAAAAACGTTAAACGGCCTAACGATTACTAACTTGATTCCATAGGTTTTATAATAAGCATAAGCTAATCTATCAGCCGCTACTTTGCTGGCTGAATAAGGGCTTTGCGGCTTCAACTCATCTGTTTCAACAATTGGCGTATCTTTTCCGCCATAAACCTCACAAGAAGAAGTATGAATTAACTTAGCATCATTATTTTTAACTGCTTCTAAAACATTATAAGTGCCGATAACATTAACTGAAATGTGGTCTAAAGGATTTTTAATTGATTCATCAACATTTATTCTAGCTGCTAAATGAAAAACCATCTCTTGACCACGCACGGTTTTTTCCACAATTTCTTTATCAGTTGTACTGCCGAAAATTAAGTTAACTTTATCTTTAAACGAAGCACAATTTTTTTCTGCTTCCTCAGACCAAGTATTCAAAATGGTAACTTGATGACCCTTATCTAAAAGATATTCAGCCAAATGGCTGCCCTGGAAGCCCATGCCTCCAGTAATTAATATTTTCATAAATTTAAAATTGCATCATTTTGCGACTTTAAATTATCTTTGGGCTTAGCAATAACAATAAAACCCGAGGATAAAGTAGGGAATAATTTACAGAAAAATTCATTAATAAATTCTAATTTTGTCCCATATTTCATAAAAGGAAGATTAAAATCTTTGCCCATTAAACTAATTATGGAAAACCCATTTTCTCTAAATAAGATAATAATATCTTTTTTAACAAAAGCTCTAATATGTCCCAAACTCTTAGTAACTCTACAATCAATCGCTCCTGGTCTTTTCCCAAACAATAAGCCAATTCTGTTGCCCTTAGAAGCAATATTGGGAGTCGCCAAAACAAGAAGGCCTTCTTTTTTTAATAGTCTGTGACACTCTTTTAAAAAAGCATCTGTATCAAACAAATGCTCAATAATTTCTGACGCTATAATAACATCAAAAGTGTGACTTTCAAAAGGGAGCTTTTTGGATACATCATGAATGGTTACATTTAACCCCTTTCTTTCGGCCTTTTCAACGTGTTTTTCTGAAATATCAACGCCAATATAGCTAAAATCTTTTTTGTAAAGTTTCAATATGTCGTAAAATTGTCCCTCACCACAACCTAAATCCAGTATTTTTGGATTTTTAAGGCTATTTAAATAGGGAAAAATTTTAAAAAATCTATGTCCTAGGTATGATCCGAATTCGATTTTTTTGTATATTCGCTTTTGATAACTAGCTATGTCCATTTTTGCATTTTATGTTATATTATATATTATCCCTTCAAAACAAACAATGTCGCCAGTAATTTTTTAATAAATGGTGATATGGACACAAACAAAACAAACAAAGTAAAGGCTTACTGCATTAATCTCGAACGGGCGGCTGATAGGCGAAGGAATGCCGAGCGCGAACATCAACGCCTCGGAATTCCATTTGAGTTTATTAAAGCAGTAGATGGAAATAGTTTGACTGAACAGGATATTGTGAAATCTGGATACGATGAATTCGCAACTAAGAAATTACGCAATGTTTATCAGACAAGAGGGCTTAGCCGCATGGAAATAGCTTGTTCGCTTTCGCATCTTAAGGCCTATCAAAGAATTAAAGAAGAAAAAACGCCAATCGCTTTAATCTCAGAAGATGATGTTGTTTTTAATTTTAATAAAGATTATCTTTATGAGATTTTGGCAGAGTTGCCTGATAATTGGGGAATCTGCTTTCTTTTCCATAGGGGGCGATTTAGGCGCATTAGTCGCCATATTTGTAAATTTGATTCAATTCCCGGTTCAGCTGTATGTTACCTCCTCACCCTAAAAGGCGCTGAAAAATTATTAGAATTATCTCAACCATTGCGTTTAGGTCCTGATATATTAATAGGTCGGGCAACTTTTAATGGTTCTTTGGAAGGGTATGGCACTTTCCCTGTGAAAGTGAAGCACGATGATAACTGCTATAGTTTTTTATTGGGCGCCCCCTATAAAAAAAATAAACTAAAAGAACTATATCACTTTTTAGCCAATCGTTTCGCTTGGGTCAGACGCCTTAAATATTTCATAAAACGCGATGAAAATGCTTTCTTTTCTGATTTGTATTAGAAACGGCTAACTGGTCTCCCAAAAACCTTAAAATATTCTCCACTCTCTTTTGCCAAGTGTAATTTCTGGCGTCTTGCAAAGCCTGGATCGCTTTTTTTTCGGCCGCGCTGTAATTTTCTTTTATCTCTTTGATTTTATCAATAAAATCATTTTTGTTTTCCGGATTAAACAAAAGGGTGTTGTTCTCATTTAATATTTCGCGAATGGAGCCGAGATTAGAAGCTAAAATCGGCACGCCCGACGCCATATATTCAAACATTTTCAAAGGAGAAGTGTAACGAAAATAAGAAAGTGCCCGCGTATTAGGCAAAAGCAAAATATCGGCGGCTTTTAAATAACGCGGAATTTCTTCCGGCAATTTTCGACCCCAAAATAAAACATTGCTACTTGACGCGGACAAACGCGGACTAGACGCGGACGGACGCGGACTGGAAGGTCCGCCAATAATTACAAAGATGATATCTTTTAATTCTTTAGCTGCTTCCAAAATTAATTCCAATCCTTTACCTTCTTGGAAACCACCGCTATAAAGCGCTACAAATTGATTTTCATCTAAATTTAAATAATTTTTCTTTAATTCTTGCTTTGATAAATTAATTTTTAAAAAATCCTCCAAAAATACGCCATCATGAGCAACTAAAATATTCTCACCAAAAGACGCGGACGGACGCGGACTGAAGTATTTTTCAATAATGAAGGCTTTTAAGACTTGTGAGATAGCAACAATTTTTATTTTGGGAGCGATTAACTTAAAAAGCAGATTACCAATTTTTGTTTCAAATGGTTTATGAATTTCATAAACCGCATTAAAACCCAATAATTTATAAACGAAAACAACGCCAATATCGCGGCTATAAATAAAATCCGGTTTAAATTTAAAAAGCTTCGGCAGGGCTTTGATAATCAGCAAAAAATATCTTAAACTCCGCGGTAAAAATTTTGGAATTTTAATTTTTATCCAATTATATTCAGTTTTTAAACTTTCGTTTCTTTTGTTTTTGGGAGAAATCAAAAGAAAATCCTCTTTTAAAGCCAGTGTAAACGCCTTACTCATCGCCTGAATCTGTAAGGATTGGGCATCGTCAGCCGGTATTTGAACATTGGTCAAATACAATAAACTCATAAATTTCTAATTTTTAAACGATTTAGAATTTAGGATTTAAATATTAATGTTTTGTAATACTCAGTTGTCTTTTTTAGCCCTTCTTCAAAAGAATATTTTGGTTCGAACCCAACTACATCGCGCAAATAAGAAATATCGGCCCTCATTCTGGTATGTGGCGTCTCGCCTCTTCTCATCGGGATATGGATAATTTTGGAGGCACTACCGGTTAATTCGATAATTTTTTCGGCAATCTCGTTAACGGTTATTTCAATTCCGCTGCCAATTTCAACTGCCTTTTCCGGTATCAAACCACTTTCAAAAAGCCTTATTGTCGCTTCTACGGCATCTTCCACATAAATGTGGTCTGTCCCCTGAGTTCCATCGCCGTAAATTTCAAGCGGTTCATTTTTTAGAGCACGGACAATAAAAGTTGGCACTGCTTTCTGAAATATGTCTGTTTTTTGGCGGGGACCAAAAACATTAAAATACCGCAACAAAACCACGGGCAGCTTGAATTCATCGCGATACATTAAGCCAAACTCTTCGGCTGCCACCTTGGTAATAGTGTAGGGATTTCGCCAATAATTCGGTTTGGTCACATCATAAACCGTCGCCCCATATTTTATGGCGGCATCAAAGACATTCAGCGCTCCCAAAATGTTAATTCTGGCCGCCTCATAAGCTTTCTCTACTGTTTCGTGGGTGCCGAGCATCCCCGCGTAATGAAAAACAACGTCTTGTCCTTTAACCGCTTTAAAAACAGCTTCCCTATCCGTGATATCCCCTTTTATAAAGGGAACCTTCGGAGTAAATTTGGGTTCATCAATATCAAAAATCGTAACTTCATAGCCTTTTTGAATAAGGGCTTCCACTAGAAAACTCCCAATAAAACCCGAGCCGCCGGTGACTAAAATCTTCTTCTTCATAAAAAATAATAAATTTTATTTAATCTGATTCGACTAGAAATTGTCTTGTATTTTACAAAGAATTTTTACAAATTTCAAATTTGGTTATTGTTTCTTGGTTATTGGCTATTTCTGTAAATTTCTACTATTTTTTCTCCGTATTTTTCCCAACTGTAATTTTCCACTTTTTCAAAAGCATTTTTGCCCATTTCTACGATTTTCTCCGGCCTCTGATAAAAATAACTCATTTTCTCTGCTAAAACATCGCTGTCTCCTATTGGGGTAATAAAACCTGAATGACCATCTTCAACAATTGAGCCGGCATTAAAAGTGGTGATTGCCGGCAAGCCGTAACTCATCGCCTCATAAACTGCCTTGGCCGAACCTTCCAATAAAGTCGGGAAAACAAAAATGTGGGATTCTTTAAAATATTTATCAACATCAACAAAACCTAAGAATTTGACATTTCTGTTTTTATATTTCCTGATTTCGTTTTTGATGCTTTTATAAACCCGGCCACAAAGCAAAAGTTCGGCATTTTTCAAATTTAACTTATTCCAAGCCTCCAAAAGAAAATTGATTCCTTTACGGTAATTAACATTGCCAGCAAAAATAAATTTGATTTTATCTCGATTTAACTTAACGGAAATTTGCTTTTTACTAAAATCTTTGGCTCGCTCCGCGCCAAAGGGCACAATTTCCATTGATTTATCTCCAAAACCGGCCATCTCCAACGTTTGCTTAACAAATTCCGAAGGAACTATCAATAAATCCGCCAATTCAATGCTTTTATTTAAATAGGTCGGCGCTTTGCCAATTTTATTATCTAATTTAAACTTCTTTTCTTGCAGATATAGAGCGTAGGCCTGATGGCCAATGGGAATATCCAGCAAGATTTTTATCTTTCTCTCTTTTAAATATCTGAGGGATTTTGGTAGACACTCACCGAAATGCGCCAAATTGAAAGCTAAGTCGGACTTTTTTAGAATTCTTAAGACAAGCTTGTCAAAAAACCAAATATCCAAAGGCCGAAAGTCTAAAAATGGTAAAAAATACATTCGCAGACCATTAAAAAATCTAGCCAAATAATTTTTATAAAAAGGAGTTTTTACTTTGAGTTGGGGTAGATAATTAGCCCGGCCAATAATTTCAAAATCAATATTCTGCCGCTTTAATTCTTCGGCGATTTTGCCGAAACGAAAACCAATAGTGTTTTTTCGGCCAATATCGGAATTAACAACTAACAAAATTTTATTCATAAAATTTTATAATAACCAAAAATTATTTTGAGTTAAACTTATTGAGAATTGCGGATAAGATATTTTTATATTCTGTCGCTTCTTTCTTTAATAATTGAATTTCTGACGCAAAATCTGGATTGGCTTCCTCTATAATATCCAACCAGTGGATAGTTTCTTTAGATTCTTTGCGAGCAATTTTTAAACGCAGAGAAAAATCCTTAATCCCCAAACAATCATTAGCTTCTCGATAATTAGCTCCGATAGAACCAGCCGACCCCACTACTTGCCCAATTAAACGATTATTTATTGGGTCTTTAGGTAGCTTTCTACATAAATTTACCACTTTTTTAGCAAATTCTGTAGTTCGCTTTTCTAAATCAAATTCATGATTGCCTTTTGTTTCCATATTATTTGGTTATTGTTTCTTGGTTATTGATTTGATTATTGTATCTTGGTTATTGGTTATTTTACCTCTATATTTAATTTCTCTTTTATTATTTTCTTAAACCTTTCTATTTGTTCTTTCGCATCGAATTTTAAGGCTTTTTGTTTAAGCAATTCTGGATATTTCTCATAATTTTTTTCAATTTCTATAATTTTGTCCTTCCATTTTTTTATATCCCAAATATCGTCAATCAAAAATTCTTCCTCCAAAACTTCGGAGATGCCGCCTCTTTTTGAACCTAAAGCCGGAGTGCCCAAAGCCCAGGCCTTCGTCGCACCAGCCGCCCAAGCATCATTGCAAATAGATGGGACCAATAAAATTTTGGTTTTTTCATAAATTTCCAGCGAATCTTTAACCCAAGGGTAATATAAAATATTATCCTTCCAAACTGGTTTATTGAAATTTCTGCCAACAATCATAAATCGATGTTCCGGCATAATTTTGGCTAATTTTTCCACTATGAGACCACCCTTAATTAACTCCGGGCCTATAGAAGTAATAAAAAACCTTTTTGTAACAGGAGGTATTTCAGTTTTAATTAAAGAACCGACATCAATTAAAGGATAAATGAATTCTGTTTCTTTTTTAAAAATTTTGCTAATCTGGTTGGCTATAAATTCTGAATTTGCCATTACAATATCAGCTTTTTCTATCGCCTTTTTATTATCCTGAAAAATCTGTCTAATAAACGGCCATTGAGATAAAAGATAAATTTTTTTGAAAAATTTTTTAAATCCGGTTTGATAAACAGGGATTTTATTAAAATGATATTCATCACGAATGAAATATATCGTCCGCCCCCTAAAAGAATTGATAGCGATGGCGCCCCATAATCCCTGAGCCATTAATAAGTCGGCTTTTTGGCCGGCGATAAATTTTTGGATTTTTTTACGATTTAACCAATATTCAAAATAAGGAAATCTTGGGCATTCTCTAATAGAAATTCTTTCAATCCCTCTATTCGTATCATTCGTATTCATTAGTATATTAGCATCGATCTTATATTTATCGGCTCCAAAGGCCTCTTTAACTTCACAGCCAAAAAATTCAAAATCGCCCTTCAAATTTTTCAAAAGATAATGCAATGAACTTTGGGCGCCACCGACTTGATAGCCTAAAAATTTATCAAAAACTAAAATTTTCACAATTTTTTGGCAATTATGACGAAACTCAAATAACCGTCGGGCAAATAAGTTTTTTCTTTAATTTCCATTTTTAAATTATTGGTGAGAAAATTTTCCAAAATCTGGATATCAAGATTCCATTGATGAAATCGATTGATTTTTGTCTGCCACATCTCAGAAGAAGGATGAGGCAAATATAAAAACAAAAAGCCGCCGAGTTTTAAAACCCGGTGCCATTCTTTTAGGGTTTTTTGCCAATCGGATAAATGTTCAAGGACATGCGAAGAAAAGATGAAATCCAAACTTTCGTTTTTCTCATTAATTTTATAAGCGTTTTCTTCTTGGTTATTCTCAATCGGCCTCGCTCCTTTTAATGGCCATTTACCAGCGCCGATATCAATGCCTTTGCCGCGGCAATATTTTTGGGCCAAAAATCTCACGGCTTCTGCCATATTTCCCTGTTTTAAATAATCGGGATATAATTTGCTTTTTCTGTAATAACTAAAATTCTGAATTCTGCTTTTTAAATTGCCGAAAAGGAAATAATAAACATCGTATAAAAAAGAAAAAATGTAATTGAAAAAATATTTAAAGTATTTCATGGATTTTGTTTTAATAATTGTTCGGCCTCATTAATAACAACAGCGGTGGTGATAGAAGAAGCGCATTTCTGACATTGTTTCGCCTCAGAAGGGATTAAGCCCGAATAACAGGGGAATTTCGGGCAATTTTTGGGACATAAAAACCTGATGACGCCGGGGATTTTAGTTAAAGGCACCCGATAGATGGGATCGACAGTAATAAAAATAGTCAAAGCCCTCGGGCTAGTCAAATAAGCAAAGTGGGCTGGCGAAGAATCTAATCCAAGAAAAAGATGAGAATTTTTTATTAAAAAAATCGTCTGGGAAAGAGAATTTTTACCAACAGCATCAACAAAAAAATCTTTGGGTATATCCTGTAAATTTTCCAGTAAAGCATTGGCCAATCGCCTGTCGTGTTCACTTTTGTCGCCTAAAATCACTGCTTTCGTAAGCAATCGATCTCGAAAAATCTTCCGGATAATTTCGCCGAAATTTTTAATCGGCCATTGGCGATCTGCCCATTTTGAAATCGGCGCCAATGCCAAATATTTTTCTTCTTTTAATGAATTTTCGAAGTAGGACGGTTCTTGACAAATTAATTCTGGATAGACAACGTTTTTATTATGGGCTTCTTTTTCCAAAAAATTTCCTTGCTGTTCATTTAGGGCTTTTACTAACCTGATTCCGCGCCATAAATAATGTTCTAACCTCAGATGATAACTATATTTTTTAATTGGGAAATTGGCCTGAATTTTCGGCTTGGCGAAATAGCCAACCCAGTATTTTGCCCGAAAAACAAAAGGCAAATGTCTTAAATTAAGCGTTGGCGAAATCAACAAATCAAATTGTCTCCTCCGGTTTTTAAATTCCTGAGGTTTAATTATGGTGATGCCTTTAAAATCGAGGATTGGTTCAACCCAAGTGATTAAAAATATCTCTGAACCCTTAAAAATTTCTGCTATTTTCTGAATCGCTGGGGAAAGCATAACCAAATCCCCGATTCCCAAACGAGGCAGAAATAAAATTCCTATTCTTTTAATATTTTGTAAACTTTCCCGGCGTTTTAAAAAAGACTGGATTACCAACAATAAATACAGAAAATTCATCAATATCAGTTTGAATTGAATTTTTAAGGTTGTTGCCATAAATTAAGCTTTCTCGACGCGCTCGACGTATTCGCCGCGTTCTGTATTGACCCGAATAATATCCCCTTCTTCAATAAACAGCGGAACAGAAATTTTGGCGCCTGTCTCAATGGTAACAATCTTGGTGCCGCCTTGCGCTGTATTGCCGCGAATCCCGGGCGGCGCCTCCACTACTTTGAATTCCATTTTAATGGGTAAAGAAATATTGATTATTTTGTCTTGAAATTTAAAGGCGCTGATAACCACCCCTGATTTTAAATAATATTTATTATCTTCCAATAAATTTTCTGGCAATTGGAATCTTTTTGACCGATCATTGGCCTCAGAGAACCAATATTCTCCCCGATGACTGTAAAGATATTCCGCTTTTATTTTTTCAATTTCCGCTTCTTCAAATTCTTCCGAATGCTGAATGTTTTTTTCAAAAACTTTGCCATTTATCAAATTTTTCAATCTGGTTTGTAAAACCGGCTTGCGCATCTGCATTTTCAAATGCCTCGCCTCTAATACTTCGTGCGGCTCGCCGCCAAAAACAAAAATCGTGCCAATTTTTAAATCATTAATTCCCAACATATTTACTGCGGTTTCTCTTTTGATTTAAGTTTTTCCAGGGATTCCTGCAGGGATTTCCTTAATTCATCAAGATTGACACCCGGCCTTTTAACTGGTTCGGGTTTAACTTCTTTTTCGGAAAGCAATTCTTTGCTGGTGGCGCTTTTAACAATCAAAGTTTCCAATTTTTTGGGTTTTGTCGGCGGAATGATTTCGCCGGCCTCAATTCCTTGATAACAGTTTTTGCAATAAACCGGCCGCCGACCGTCGGGTTGAAATGGGACTTCGGTTTCTTGACCGCAAACCCAGCAAAAATCGCGGTAGGTCTTCTTTATTATTTTTGGTTTCCACTCCTCTCTTCTTTCTTTTTTTTCGCCTTCTTCCGGGACGGCTGTCATCCATTCCTGGCTAATCGCCGTTTCTACACCAAGACGGGGTTTGGCGTATTTTTGGCGCGTATTTTCAATAATTTCAACTGCTAAATTTTCTTCTTTAATCGGCGCTGGCGCTAAAGTTACCGCGGAAAAAGCTTTGGAAGTAATGCCGTCAATCATTAATTTCAAATAAATGTTGTATTTGGATAAATTAACCAGGTCGCTTGCTTGAAACTCCGGCGCAAATTCTTTTTCCAGCCATTCCGCATCATCGGCCCCCACCCGAAAAACAACAAAAGTCCCCATGTTGCCGAAGATTGCCGCCTGGACGCTTTCCGGCAACTGAGCGATATATTGGTGGGAAATAATCAAACAAAGGTGATATTTTCTTGCTTCAGACAAAATATTAACAAAAGCTTCGGTGGCAAAAGCCTGAAACTCATCAACATAGAGGGAAAAATCCTTTCTTTCGCTCTCGGGAATATCCGCCCGGCTTAAAGCCGCCTGTTCAATTTTGGTGACAATCATGGCGCCAAGAAGCGCGGAATTTGATTCGCCCATTAAACCCTTTGAGAGATTGGCGATTAAAATTTTGCCTTCATCCATCAATTGACGGATGTCAAAAGAAGATTTTTTCTGGCCGATGATATTGCGGATTAGAGGATTGGTCAAAAATTGACCGACTTTGTTTTGAATTGGCGCGATGGCTTCCACCTGGAAACGATCGTGGTATCTCGCAAACTCATTAACCCAGAAACTCTTTACCACCGGGTCTTTCAAATTATCAACCACTTTTTTGCGAAAATCCTTGTCGGTTAAAAGTCGCATAATCTCCAAAAGAGTCGAGTCGGGATATTCCAAAAGAGCCATCAGACAGTTGTTGAGGATATATTCCATTCTAGCCGACCAAACATCGGGCCAGATTTTTTTGAAAATTTCCAAAATGCTGCTCGCCACCAGATGATGGTGCTCTTCGGAAATCGATTCCAAGGGGTTAAAAGAAATTGGGAAATTAATATCCGGCGGGCAGAAATAAATAACGTCATTTAACCGTTCTCGAGGGATAAAATTTAAAAGGCGCTGAGCCGACTCGCCGTGGGGATCAATAAAAGCCAAAGCACGACCGTTTCTGATATCATCAATTGCCATATTTTCAAGCATCACGGTTTTCCCCATGCCGGTTTTACCGATAATATACATGTGCTTCCGCCGGTCGTCGGTTTTAATGCCAAACTTTACCCGCTCGTTGCGGAAATTGGTCTCAGCGAAAAATGTGACGTCTTTTTCGAACATAAAATCGCATTAGAAATCTTCTTTATTTTAGCCTAAAACTATCAAAATATCAAATTGGTGTATAATGCATTATACAGTCTAAAAATTTATGCTATAACATACTATAGTCGCTTATAGCATGAATTATCTAAAAATTATTTTATTAATTATTAAAAATTGGCTAAAAAATAAAATGATGAGTCATTTCAATGATTCTGCCCAAAATCAAAAAAATTTTGGAAAACTCCTTTAAAATCATTTTTTCACAATATAAACATTTTAAACGATCGTTTAAAATGTTAACATTATATAAATGGGCAAAATCTTTTCTCTTGTTATATATAAAATAAAGTTGGGGAAAGTTAATAGGATTAAAGAAAGATTAAAGAGATTAAGTTAGAATTAATAAGTATCTCCCTAAATCCTTCTTTTTCACATTAATTTGCGATCGCAAATTAATGTGAAAAAGAGTGGTAATTGAAACCAGGAATTTTATCTATAATAACTGGTATCAAAAATATACAATGACTGATCTCAAAAATACTTCATTTCTCGAAGTTAACAATTTGCGCGATCGCGCAAATTGTTAACCAAGAGGGAAAAGCTAGATCTGCTTCTGCCTTGGAGGAAATAAAAAATAAAAAGTGATGGTTAAAAGTTTTTTACATCAATAACCTTGGTTTTTCTCAAAATGTTAGTCTTCTCTGCAGATTCTTGATAAAAACTTTTATTTTCAATACAATAAATATTAATGACTGAGTTGCCTTCTCATTATAATCCTAAAGTAACCGAGGACCGAATCTATAAAATGTGGCTTAAATCCGGCAAGTTCAAGCCGGAAAATTTGGGTCCGAAAAAGAAAAAATTCGTGGTCATGATGCCGCCGCCCAATATCACCGGCGGTCTTCATGCGGGCCATTTTCTGGAAAATTCAATGGTTGACGCCATTGTTCGTCACAAACGAATGAACGGCTATAAAACTTTGTGGCTTCCCGGAATCGATCACGCCGGCATTTCAACCCAAAACGTCGTCGAGAAAGAATTAAAAAAACAGGGACTAACCCGTCATCAACTGGGCCGCGAAAAATTTATTAAAAAAGTCTGGGAATGGAAAGAAAAATACGGTGGAATTATTTTGGAACAACTCAAAAAAACAGGAATCAGCTGCGATTGGTCAAGAGCTGCTTTTACACTCGACAAAAGTTATGCCGAAGCGGTAAAACAAGTCTTTATTCATTATTATAAAAATGGCTGGATTTACCGCGCTCAACGGGTTATCAATTGGTGCCCACGATGTTCAACCAGTCTTTCTGATTTGGAATTGGAGTATAAAGAAGAAAAAACAAAACTTTGGTACATCAGATACAAAATCAAAAATGACCCTACGGGGAGTCGCCAAAAGCGACAGCAAAAATCAAAAATCAAAGAAAAAGAATATATTACCGTGGCGACAACGCGGCCGGAAACAATGCTCGGCGATACAGCCGTAGCGGTCAATCCAAAAGATGGAAGATATAAAGATCTAATCGGAAAAATCGCCATTCTCCCCATTATCAAACGGGAAATCCCAATTATTGCCGATCCCCTCATTGAGAAAAATTTCGGCACCGGCGCCGTCAAGGTAACGCCGGCTCATGATTTGATTGATGAAGAAATAGGGAAAAGACATAACCTCTCTTCAATTCAAGTTATTGGAAACGACGGCAAAATGACTGAAGCCGCCGGCCAAGAATTTGCCAGCTTAACCGTTTTGGAGGCGCGCCAAAAAGTTCTGGAGATTCTGAAAAGAGAGGAATTAATTGGAAAAACTGAAGATTACGTCCATAATCTTTCGGTTTGCTACCGGTGCGGGACACCGATTGAACCAATCCCCTCCTGGCAATGGTTTTTAAAAATGAAGGAATTGGCCGAATTGGCTAAAAAGGCGGTTCAAAACAAAAAAATTGCTTTTGTTCCTCTAAAATGGAATAAGCCTTATTTTGCTTGGCTCAATAACATCAGAGATTGGTGTATTTCCCGCCAAATTTGGTGGGGACACCAACTTCCAGTTTTTTTCTGCAGTAAAAAACTGGAGGAAATTTCAAATTCCAAAATCCAAAATCCAAAAAATGAAAACTTTGTTGTTGCCGAATCTAAACCCAAAAAATGTCCGATTTGCGGCAAATGCGAAATGGAACAATCAGAGGATGTTTTAGACACCTGGTTTTCATCGGCTTTGTGGCCTTTCGCCACTTTGGGCTGGCCGAAAAAAACTAAAGATTTGAAAGAATATTATCCGAACACTTTTATGACGAGCGCCAGAGACATCTTGCATTTATGGATTACCAGAATGATTTTCTCGGGAATGGAGTTTATGAAAAAAGAGCCGTTTCAAACAGTTTACATCCACCCCCTGGTTTTAACCAAAGAAGGAAGAAGAATGTCTAAAAGTTTGGGAACAGGCATGGATCCTTTGATTTTAATCGAGAAATACGGCGCTGATGCCAGTCGCTTCGGAATTTTATGGCAAGCCCGTGGCAACCAAGATATTCATTTCAGCGAAGAGCACGTTGTCGCCGGCAAAAAATTCGCCAACAAAATCTGGAATGCAGCCCGTTTTGTGCTTCTATCCCAAAACGGAAAATCCCAATTTCTAATCTCTAAATCCAAAATAAATTCCAAATTCCAAATGCCAAATTCCAAATTAACTGCGGCGGATAAAAAAATAACGACGCAACTCAAGAAAACTATTAAAGAAGTTGATAAAAATATCGAGAACTATCGCTTTGGCCAAGCGCTTCAGATATTTTACGACTTCTTCTGGCACAAACTCTGCGACCAATACATTGAAATATCAAAAAAACAACTTCAAGAATTAAAAACAAAGGCTTCAACCCAAAAAGTTTTGTTTTATGTTCTTAAAACTTCGCTCATAACTCTTCATCCTTTTATGCCTTTTATCACTGAAGAAATTTATCAAAAATTGCCGATGCATAAAAAAACGAAGTGGTTAATGATTGAAAATTGGCCATGCTAATGACCTTGGACGAATTTTTAAAATTGCTTTTTGTCTTTCTTCTGGCTTTTGTGCCCAGCTTAATCTGGCTGTCTTTCTTTTTAAAGAAAGACAGCCGGCCCGAACCGCGCCGCTTTCTGATTTTGACTTTTGCCATCGGCGGATTAATCACCGTCATCGGCAGCCAAGCGGAAAATGTCTGGTTTAAACCCTGGGTACAGGAAAATCCCAATCCCCATCTCGGCGCTCTTTTGTTTTTGTTCTTTTATCCCTTATTAGAGGAAATATTAAAATTTTTAAGCGCGAGAATCAGCACCATTAAAAACCGCTTTTTCTGCGATGAGGTAACCGACCCGATGGTTTATATGATTACCGCGGCTTTGGGTTTTGCCGCCGCCGAAAACCTCAAGGCTTATTTTTCCACTATTTTCGGCGCTGGCGGCGCTTTAACTTGGCAAGGGTTGTTTAATCTGGACCTCTCCCAAGTTGTTTTAATGCAACTCGTTTTAACCGCCCTCATCCGCTTTTTGGCAACCGTCTTTCTCCACGCTTTATCTTCGGGTGTCTTTGGATATTTTTGGGCTCTCACCCGCCTCTTAAAAGAAAAGTTTCTGATTTCTATTCTGGCTTTCCCCAGCGGTTTGCTGCTCGCCACTATTTTGCATTCGTTTTATAATTATCTTATAATGAATATTGGCCAAGGAATTTTTTACACTGTCACTCTCGTTGTTTTTCTGGTTGTTTCGGGCGTGATAGTCAGTCGAGCCTTCCGCCAATTGAAGAATTATACTTATCAAAAACAAATATAATAATATGGCTAACTCAAAATTCAAATCGCTTTTTAAACCAAAGGGTGTTGAAAAAAAAGTTGAATTAGAAGTCGAGAATGCGCCCATTAAAGAAAAGGATGAAAATTGGCTTGAATCCGAAGGGCAATTAACCATTGATGTTTATCAAACGCCGCAGGAAATTGTGATTAAATCAGCGGTGGCCGGCGTCAAACCCGAAGATATTGATATTTCCATTGTTAATGATATGGTCACCATCAAAGGGAAAAGAGAACAGGAAGAAACCATCAAAGAGGACGATTATTTTTATCAAGAATGCTATTGGGGGCGCTTCAGCCGCTCGGTGATTCTGCCGTCAGAAATTGACAGCGACCGCGTTTCGGCCAACTTAAAAAACGGCATTTTAACCGTCAGAATGCCGAAACTCGACAAAGCCAAAATCAAGAAAGTCAAAATTAAAAGCGAATAAAATTTGTTACTAGTAAAATATTTCGTTCGCCGATCTGGTTATCGCGAGAAAAGAATTAATTTTTATTTCTTTTCTCTAATGAAATCGGCGAATTTTTATTTTAAAATTTTACTTATTAACCAGCCGGAAAAAATACCGATAACAGCGCCGGCCAAAACATCCAAGGGATAATGGACGCCGACAAAAACCCGCGCCGCGCCAGCCAAAAAACTAAAAATTAAAAATAGCCAGCCCCATTTTTTATTGTAAAAATAGACTATTGAAGCAATAGCAAACAAAAAAGTCGCATGTCCCGAAGGAAATGAGCCGCTCGCCTCGTGGCCGAGTAATAAATTAACCGGATGCATAATGAAAGGCCGCGGCCGATGATAAATCCAGCGGATAATTTCTGTCATCACTACCCGGCTCAAAAACAATGCAGCCAGAGCCTGCCATAAAACTTTCCAGTTTTTATTTTTAACAATCCAATAAATAACAAAAGCGGCAACGCCGGCAGCGATCAAATATGGCAGATATTCGGCAAAAAATATCCCAATTTTATCCCAAATCGGATTTTTTCCGGCCAGGTTATTGATTATTTGAAAAAACAAGTAATCGTAATTCATAGTAAAAATTTTATAATGCAATCCGCCTTGAAAGTGCAATCCGCCTGAATGATAATCTTGAAGGAAATGATTTTTTCGCAGCATCCGCAGCCGAGCGGGCAAGGTTTCGCCGAAGGCGAAGAGCGAGGCGAGGACATAAGCGAGCGAGCGCGCTGGGTGAGCGAGCGGCTCTGAAAAAAATTATTTCCTGATCTTCACTTTTCTGCCTTCAATTTTTATCCGGCCTTCAAGCCAGGCTTTTATTCCCTCGCAAAGAATTTCCTCTTCTTTCTGGTGAATTTTTTCTTCCAGCGTCTCTAAGGTGTCATCGTCTTTTATTCCCACCGCTCTTTGGAGAATAACTGGGCCGCTATCCACTCCTTCATCTAGCACAAAATGCAAAGTGCAACCAGTAATTTTCTCGCCGTATTCCATGGCTTGTTTAGGCGCCTCAAGTCCCGGAAAAGCCGGGCAAAGCGAGGGATGAATGTTAATCACTGCGTTCGGAAAATCCTTTAAAAATCCATTTGATAAAATCAAATCCCAGCCAGCCATCACCACTAAATCAATTCCCTGGTCTTTCAGCATTTTGGCTAATTCAATATCAAAATCTTTTCGTTCTTTACCTTGGCTCTTCCAATCGCTTAAACGGAAATAAAACGCTTCAATTCCTTTTTCTTTCGCCCATTCCACGCCAGGCGATTCTTTTTTGTGGGAAACAACCAAAACCAAATCAGCCAAGGGATGATTCTTCGCACATTCGTAAATAGCTTTCAATCTTCCGCCGCGGCCGATCAAAACGCAAATTTTGTATTTTTTATTCTCCATTAATTAAAATGGATCGTTTTCTTCTTTAATTTTGATTGGCGGAGGGTGGAGGATTCGAACCTCCGAAGGGATTTCTCCCCAACCGCATTTCGAGTGCGGCGCGTTAGACCACTCTGCCAACCCTCCCTTTCTTCATCTTAACCGATTATTCCAATTCGACAACATCCTTGTAATTCGGGCATTCGGCTGGCATCCCGAAAAGATCGCGGATTTTTTCAGCCAAAACATTGGCGGCTTTTTCTTCGCCCTGAACCACAAAAACTTTCTTAACGCTGAATCTCAAAGGCCTAATCCAATTTAAAAGCATTCCCTGGTCCGCATGGGCCGAATAAGCGGTGATTTGCCGAATTTGGGCTTTGACCTCAACTTTCTCGCCGTGAATATTAACGATTTTTTCACCATCAACAAGGCGCCGGCCAAGCGACCCTCCCATCTGATAGCCGACAATCAAAAGCGTGCTGTTGGAATCGGGCAGATATCTTTTTTCATGATGTAAAATTCGGCCGCCTTGCGAAGAGCCGGCGCCGGCGACAATCACTTTGGGCGCTGGAACGCCGTTAATCGCTTTTGATTCTTCGGTTGTTAAGGTAAAATTCAATCCCGGAAAATTGAAAAAGTCCGCGCCTTCTTCAACCATTTTGAAGGCTTCCAGACGAAAATAAGTCGGGTATTTTTCATAAACCCCGGTCAAACGAATCGCCAAAGGGCTGTCAATAAAAACCGGCACTCGCGGAATTCTCTGGTGTTCAACAAGTTCGTTTAATTCAAAAAGTAGTTCCTGCGTTCTTTCCATGGCAAAAGCCGGAATCATCACCACGCCCTTATGACGCACCGTCTCTTCAATCGCGTCCTCCAACATATCTTTCCGTCTGTCCAGTTCTTCGTGAAACCGGTCGCCGTAGGTTGATTCTATCAAACAATAATCGCCTTCGGTCAAAACATCGCTTTCCGGCAAAAGCATATTTTGAGGATTCCCCAAATCGCCGGAAAACAAAACCCTCACTTCTTTGTTTGGGGATTTTTTGATTTTTAATATCACAATCGCCGAACCCAAAATATGGCCGGCGTTATAAAAAATAAAAGAAAATTTCTCGGAAATTTTTATCTCTTTGTGGTATTCAACCACTTCCCATAAATTCATTACTTTTTGAACATCATCCAAAGAATATAAAACTTCTTTTTTGCCGCGCTGTGCCTCGTCAGATAAAAGATGCTGGGAGTCAACCAAGAGCAAATCGGTAAAATCCCTGGTCGGCGGCGTAGAATAAATTTTCCCGCGAAAGCCGCGTTTATAAAGCAAGGGCAGGCGGCCGGTATGATCAATGTGAGCATGAGTAATAATTACCGCGTCAATCTCGGACGGATTAAAAGGAAATGGTTCGTAATTAAGGCTGTTTGATTTTGGACCTTGATGAAGTCCGCAATCAATTAAAATTTTCTCGTCCCTGCATTCCACGAGATAACAGACACCCTCGGTCTCTTTAACGCCGCCGAGGAAACGGATGCGCGCTCCGCTTTTGAAATTATTTTCGGTGAGTTTTCTTTCTTTTTTGGGCATATTTACTCTATTTTACCACAAAAAGATTGAGACAAAAACCCTGTCGCCTCCTGAAGAATGGTTCGGGCATTTTTAAAAGTCAGGGTTTTTTCAGCTTCTTCTGTTTTCAACCATTTCCCCTCTAAATGCTCAAAAGAGGTTATAATTTCTTTTTCACTTGTTTCCGCCAAATGGAAAACCACTTTTTTAAAAGTTAGTTTTTTCTCTTGGGATTCGGGATGATATTTGGCGGCATTATAAAAATATTGGATTGATTTTTTGAATTCCGGATAAAATTTCAAATCTTTAATCCCGGCTTCTTCAAAAACCTCGCGACGGGCCGCCTCAATCAAACTCTCGCCCTTTTCCACGTGACCTTTCGGAAAATCCCAATGGCCGGCCGAATAATGAAGAACCAGCCAAAAAACGCCTTCCGAGGTTCTCCGAAAAACCAAAGCGCCGCTGGAAAGTTCAAAATCGGCTTTTGGTTTGCCTATTTTTTTATGAATTTTAACGTTTTTAGCCATTTCTACCATTCGCTCGAATTAGAGAAGAGAAAAATTTAATGTTTTAGTAATTTTAATAAATCCGGCCAGGGACGGGTATTAATAATGTCATTCTTGGTCGCCCAGCCCCTTCTCGCTTGGGCAACGCCAAATTTTAAATATTGAAGATGATTTATCGAATGCGCGTCAGAATCAATCGCCAATTTGAGGCCTGCCTCAATCGCTTTTTTTACATATTCATCTTTTAAATCCAAACGGTTCGGGTAGGCGTCAATTTCCAGATAGGTTTTGGTTTTTTTCGCGGTTTTAATCAATTCTTCAACATCAACTTCATAAGGCGGCCTTTCGTTAATGATTCGGCCGGTTGGATGGAAAATAATATCCACAAAAGGATTCGCCATCGCCCGAGAAATTCTTCTGGTCATCTCGCTTCTTGGCAAATTAAAATGGGAATGAGCAGCCGCGGCCACGACATCTAATTTAGCCAAAACTCTATCGTCAATATCCAAAGAGCCGTCTTTTAAAATATTAACTTCGGCGCCTTTTAAAATTTTCGGCTTGCCGCTGAGTTTTTTGTTCAATTTATCAATAAAAGCCATCTGCCGCAACAATTTCTTTTCATCAGAGCCGCCGGTCATCGCCAAACTTTTGGTGTGGTCAGTGATGACGATATATTCCAAGCCCATTTTTTGGGCGGCTTGGACATATTCTTCAATGGAATTAGCGCCGTCGGTCCAATCAGTTTGAATCTGCAAGTCGCCTTTCAAATCGTGATAACCGATTAATTTCGGGAGTTTGTGATTTTTTGCCAATTCAATTTCTCCCCAGTTTTCCCGCATTTCCGGCTCAATATAATCCAAAAATAACTTTTTATAAATTTCTTCTTCGGTTTCGCCGGCAATCTGCGTCCAATCATCTTCCGAATTTTTTATTTTTGATTTTTGCTGTCGCTTTTGGCGACTCCCCGTGGGGTCATTTTTAATTTTAAATAGTCCGTATTCATTCAATTTCCAACCATTTTTAATGGCGATTTCCCGCAAGGCAATATTGTGTTCTTTGGAGCCGGTAAAATAGCAGAGAGCCGCGCCAAAGGATTTTTTCTCCACCACCCTCAAATCGGCATCGAGGCCGTTTTTCAAACGGACGGCTGACTTGGTCTGACCGTGCGCCAAGACCTGCCTGACTTCCGGCATACTCACAAAAAAATCCATCACCGACCCGGGTTTTTCGGAAACAATCAGAATATCCAGATCACCAATGGTTTCTTTCATCCGGCGGATGGAGCCGGCGACCGATATTTTCTCAACGCCTTTTAATCTTTTCAAGCGCTCAACAATCACTTCAACCTGCGGCAGGATAAAACCCAAAACAAAACGCTTCCCGCTTTGCTTCAAAAATTCAATACTTTTTAATATGTTTTCTTCGGATTTTTCGCCGAAGCCCTCGAGTTTTCTGATTTTTCCGGCTCGCGCCGCCTTTTCCAAAGTCTCAAGGTTTTTAATCCTTAATTTCTCGTAAAGTTTTTTGATGATTTTCGGACCGACGCCCTCAACCGTTGTCAACTGGGAAAGGTCAACCGGCGTTTTCTTTTTTAAACTCTTATAATACTTAAGATGGCCGGTTTTCAGCAACTCCTCGATTTTTTCGGCGATGGAAACGCCGACAGACGGAATTTCCTCCAGGGCTTTTAATCCGCCTCTTTTATAAATTTCCGAAAGCGAATCATCCATTTCTTCAATGGCCTCGCCGGCCGCCTGATAAGCGCGAGGTTTAAACGCCTCGCCTTCCATTTCCAGATATTCGCCTATTTCCTTCAAAATTTTGGCAATTTCCCAATTGTCCATAATTTAAAAAAGGGTTGCTTCGCGACTGTTTTTTGGCTCGCTTTCCTCAAAAATCCGGACTTTGCCGTATTCGCCGTCATAGCCCGGCCGAATTTTAATTCTCCCTTCCCGCATTCTTTTGATTCCCTCTGAGAGTTCCGGCGAACTTTCCGCCTTAATGTCTGATAAATCAACTTCAAGCAAAATTTTCAACTCGTTCCCGAAAATCCCAATCAGTCTTTCGTATTCGCTTTTCACTTTTTTGGAATTGGATAAAACGCCGAAAACCTCGGCAATAATCTCGCCCAAAGGAACAACTTTCTTAAAGGGAACGCGGTTTTCCGGCGTAAAATCCGCTGGCCGATCAGCTAATTTTTCAACCCGGTTCATCACGCCGATGGTTAAGGGTTTGCCGCATTTGGGGCAAATGTTATTGTGCGCCTTGCTTTCGGCGGGCGAAAATATAACGCCGCAAAGCCGATGACCGTCATAATGGTATTTTCCTTCTTCGGGGAAAAATTCGATTGTGTATAAAAATCTTTTCGGGTCTTTTTCCTTGATGGCGGAAATGATGCCGCTATACGATAATTCGGCGTTAAAAACATTGGCTTCGCGACCTAGCTTTCCAGCTGAATGAGCGTCGGAATTTGAAATTAAGGAAATATTATCCAATTTGGAAAGCCGCCAGTTCATGTCCGGGGAAGAAGACAAGCCGGTTTCAATGGCGAAAATATTTTTTGAAAATTCTCCGAAGCATTCTTCAATTGAATCAAAACCGGACATTGAGCCGAAAATGGAAAACCACGGCGTCCAGGCGTGGGCCGGGACAATGACTGCTTCCGACGAAATATTAAAAACCAATTTCGCCAAATCAATGCTCGAAATTCCCAAAATCGGCCGGCCGTCAGCCGCCAAATTCCCCTGCCAACTTAAAACGATATTTATTTTTTCCGCCACCTCGAAAGACGGCGCCAAAACCAAATTATGAATTCGCCGCACTTTATTTCCTTGTGAATAAATGCTTGAAATTTCGGCGGTCAGCATAAACCGCGTTTCTGAACCGTTGTTTTTTAACCTGTATAAACCCGCCTCAGCCGGCTCCAGTTTTTCTTTCAATTCTTTAAACCAAAGAGGATGGGTGAAGTCGCCGGTGCCCAAAACCTGAATGCCTTTTATCTTCGCCCCCTTATCCAGAGATGCCAAATTCATCTCTTTGGAAGTGGCGCGGGAATATTTGGAATGAAGATGCAAATCAGCAATAAATTTCATAAAAATTAAAATTTATATAAGTAAATGGTCCCGAGACGCTTCTCGGAGGGGAAAATTTTTTCTGACCTCAGGCCGTCGAATTGGAAAGAATTGGCAATAACCACGGCGCCGGTTTTTAACTCTTTTTTTAATTTCGGCAGAAGCCTGTTCATTACTTCCGGAAAAAGAAAAAGGTAAAGATAATCGGCGTTTCTCAAATTAATGTTAAAAAAATTCTGGCGATAAAAAGAAAGATTATTGATGCGGCAGAAAAAACGGCTGAACAAATACAGGGCAAAATTCAATTCATAACCGACAAATCTGACTTTTGGATGTTTTTTGGCCAAATAATACAAAAAGTTGCCGTCGCCGGAACCTAAATCATAAAAAACCTTTCCCTCTTCGAGAGATACCTCTTTGATAAGTTTTTCAATTAAATCGGTTCTAGAAACAGCAAAGGGAACGCCCAATTTTAACCAGTAAAAAGCCAGGGAAATTAAGAAAAAGGCGAGGACGGCCATTAAAATAATTAAAAGGATTAGAATTAAAATCAAAAACATCATTTAATTTAATTATATTTACTTCGTAAATGTAATCTCGTTCGGCCAAAAAGCATAAATATCATTTCTGCTTTTCTCCCTCATTTCGATTATATACGCTGCGCTATGTAATCTCGTTCGGTAGAAAAGTGAAAATTGATATTTTCACTTTTCTCCCTCGCTTCGATTATACCCTATCTCAAAAATTTTATCCAAAAATTTTTGACGAAAAACGCCAAATAAATTAAGATAAAATGACGGTGGGGTGGCCGAGTGGTTTAAGGCGACGGTCTTGAAAACCGTTATATCAGCAATGGTATCGTGAGTTCGAATCTCACCCCCACCGCCAAATTCAAAAAGGAAGGATTTCTCCTTCCTTTTTGAGTCCCAGAAATTGTAAGTCAAAATTACTTGCCTTCCAGATAGGTGATAGTTACCAAAACCTTGCTGGCCGGAATCTCCAAAACAACATTAACACTCAAAGAATTTTTATCTTTGATGGCGTAGAAAAATTTCATTGTGTCTTCTTTTTCGTTTTTATTAGCAATCGTCCAACTGTTATGCTCGGCGTAACTCAGGAAATTTTTGAAATTAACATCAATACTCTTTGAAGAATAATAGGAGATGGTTTTTTGGGTGGTGTTTGTGTATTGCGCACTATAGGATTCCTTCAGGGCAACTCCCTGCTCAATCGGCAAGCCCTCCAAAAAACCAGCCGGCATTTCAGTGCCGTAAGAAGAAATTGTCGGCTGGCCTGCGCCACCCCATTTACCAGCATAACTCTTCCAAAAGTAATAGCCGATTCCGACCAAAATAATAATAACTATCACAACAATCAAAATCCGCACTAATTGGCTTCCTTTTTTTGAATTTTGAACAATTATCTCTGCCATATGCTAGAGTAAATTTGGATTAAGCGAGCAATAAAACAAGAACAACGATAACAACTACAACAATAATGCCAATAATCAATCCCGTCTTGGATTTTTTCTCGGGCATTCCCGTTGTTGGAGTTGGATTTGATCCGTTCATAGAAATGTTTTTAAAAATAAACCGACCTTGAAGACGAATGTCTACATTTATAATTATACCCCTAAATTTAAAATCAACAAATCAACCTGTGGATACCGCTTCGAACGGTCTGGTCTTTTTTATTGTCTAAAAATGAGGTAAAATTAAAGTAATGGCGAAAGGTTTCACTATTATTGAAATGCTGGTGATAATTGGCGTTTTAACCGTTTTAAGCGGTCTTTTGATTCTTTACTCGCGGACCGGCGAATTGACTTCGGTTCTTTTAAGGGAATCAGCCAAAATCGCCTCTAATCTCAACCGCGTTAAAAATATGTCGCTAACCACCACCGAGTTTGTTGACCAACAAGGTAAAACAATCAAACCCTGCGGCTATGGCGTTTTCTTCGACAAAACCAATAACCAGTACATTATCTTTGCCGATTCCAATCAAAATTGCCAAACCTCCAATCATCTTCGACCGGTTGACGGCTCAAGCGACGTTGAAACAATAGCTCTTACTTTGCCATTGGTGATTGACTTTACTACGATTGACCAAGTTTTCTTTTTGCCGCCTGACCCGACTGTTTTTTTCGAACCTCAAACAATCACCGAAGCGGAAATCGGAATCAAAGCTCCGAACGGCGCGACAATGAGGGTTAAAATTAACAAAACCGGCCAAGTTTCAACTTTCTAACGGGGTAAAAAATATAATGGAAGCGAGGGAGAAAAGTAAAAACATCGGTTTTTACTTTTCGACCGAACGAGATTACATAGCGAAGCGTATATAATGGAAGCGAGGAAGAAAAATGAGAAAACATCAGTTTTATCATTTTATCCGAGCGACATTACATAGCGAAGCGTATATAATGGAAGCGAGGGAGAAGACAAAAATTTTATTTTTGGCTTCTGACCGAGCGACATTACATAGCGAAGCGTATATAATGGAAGCGAGGGAGAAAAGTAAAAACATCGGTTTTCACTTTTCGACCGAACGAGATTACATAGCGAAGCGTATATGAGAAATAACCAAAAAGGTTTTACGCTTGTTGAATCAATGATTGCGGTAGGAATCATTGTCACCAGCCTCGTCAGTATTTTGGTTTTAATCAACCGCTCTTTGGGCTTTAGCAGTTTGGCTTTTAATAAACTGGTGGCGGGTAACTTAGCCCAAGAAGGAATCGAAATTGTCAGAAACATCAGGGATACAAATTGGCTTAATCAAAAAGTTTGGGATAACGGGCTTGATGACGGCGTCTATCAGGCTGATTATTCCTCTAAATCTCTGGCGATTTATACCGATCAGCCGCTGCTTTTTGAAGAAAACACCGGCGTTTTTAATTATGCCTTGGGCACAGAAACCACTTATAAAAGAAAAATCGAATTAAAACACATCAGCCCCAATGAACTCCGGGTTCAAGTGACAATCAGTTGGATAGGCCGCGGCGGCGGAACCTTTAATACTGTGGTCGAAGATCATCTTTTTAATTGGCTCTAAAAATGAAACGTTTTAAAGAAAAAATCGCCAAATTAAGGCAGCGGGGTTTCACTATGCCGGAAATGCTGATTTCTGTTGGTTTGTTTGTTGTTATTATTGCCGCCACTTCTTCGGCTTTTTTGGTCGGCCTCCGGACTCAACGCCAAATTATCGCCCTTTTAAACGCCAATGACAATATGTCCTATAGCCTTGAGGTGATGGCGCGGGATATCAGAATGGGCAAACTTTTCTTCGCTCCGGTTGAAGAAAGCCTGACTTTCCTCAGTTATAAAAATCAGGCGGTGGTTTATCGTTTAAACAACGAAGCGATTGAAAGAGCAATCGGCAGCGGCCCATTTGAAACGCTCACTTCCTCCAATATCCGTGTTTTAAAATTGGCGTTTCTTTTAAGTGGCCAGAAACGTTACGATAATGAGCAGGTCAGAATAACTATCATTTTAAAAATCGCTAGTCGCTACGGCAATCAGGAAATCATCACTAATTTAGAAACCACTATCAGCCCGCGGGAATTGGAAACATAAATTATGAAAATCCAAAATCCAAAATCCAAAACCGGAGCACAAAACAAAAAGTTTTGTGCTCGGCCGAGCACACAAATGTGTGCTTTGGTCCAAAATAAAAAACAAGGGGGGCAGGTTCTTCTGATAACCGTTTTAATTCTTTTCAGCACTTTTGCTTTGGCGATAGCGCTTGGCGGAATGGTGCTTTTTGAATTGCGCTCCATGATTTCTACCGGCGAATCGGTTAAGGCTCTTTATGCCGCTGAATCGGGGATTGAATGGGAAATCTATCGAACCAACCGCGGCAACATCGCAGCGCCAGCGATGACTAACGGCACGGAATACCAAACTTCAAGCGGCGCCGGCTATCTTCGTTCGGTCGGTAAAAGCGGCAAAGTCAACCGGGCCTTGGAAATTACCTTCTAAAGGGCTTGGTCTGAATTTTGGAGCGCGAAGCGCGAATAAAATTCAGCTGCCAAACCTTTACCCCGTTAGATGAGCGAACTTGCGAGCTCTATCTAACGGGGTGCTCAATGTTGTAGTTAAATTTACTTCGCTACGCATTGAGCTCCGCTCGCAAATTTAAACAACATTGGCATGACGAAAGACGAGGCCAAAAAAAGAATTGAAAAATTAAAAAAGGAGATTAATTACCACCGCTATTTATATCACGTCTTAGACCGCCAGGAAATTTCTGATGAGGCCTTGGATTCTCTGAAAAAAGAGTTGTTTGATTTAGAGCAGCAATTCCCCGATTTAATCACTCCTGATTCACCCACCCAGCGAGTGGCCGGCAAACCCTTAAAATTCTTCAAAAAAGTTGCCCATCCGAAACCGATGATTTCTTTTAACGATGCTTTCTCCAAGGAAGATATGAAAGCCTGGGAAAAGCGCTATTTGGATTTTTTGGAAAACAAAGTAGCCCCTCTTCCCCCTCGTTATTACTGCGAATTGAAAATCGACGGCTTAGCCATTGAACTCCAATACGAAAAAGGGATTTTTAAAGTCGGGGCCACCCGGGGCGACGGCAGAATCGGCGAAGATGTCACCCAAAATTTGAAAACCATTGAGGCCATTCCTTTAAAATTACTGGACAAAGAGGAAGTAATAAAAAATCTGGAAAAAGCGGGATTAAAAAGAATAGCCGAAGAACTGCGCAAAAATTTTCCCGAAAAATTGGTTGTCCGCGGCGAGGTTTTTATGAATCGCCGGGTTTTTGAGAAGTTGAACAAAGAACAAATTAAAGCAGGTTTAAAGCCGTTCGCCAACCCTCGAAATGTCGCGGCCGGCTCTATCAGACAGCTTGACCCCAAAATCACCGCCAGCCGAAAACTTGACTCTTTTAGCTACGCTCTAATCACGGAAATCGGCCAAAAAACCCACGAAGAAGAGCATTTAATTTTGAAAGCTTTCGGCTTTAAAACTAATCCTCATAATGAGCCGGCTAAAAATCTTGAAGAAGTTTTTCAATTCCATAAAAAAGCACAAGAAAAAAGGGGAGGTCTCTCTTATGAAATTGACGGTATCGTCGTAATTTTAAATAACAATGATGATTTCAAAAAGGCGGGTGTCATCGGCAAAGCGCCGCGGGCAGCCATCGCCTATAAATTTTCTCCCAGAGAAGCGACCACTCAAGTTTTGGATATTGAAGTTCAGGTCGGCCGCACCGGCGCCCTGACGCCGGTGGCGATTATGAAACCGGTGGGGGTCGGCGGCGTGACCATTTCCCGTTCCACTCTTCACAATTATGACGAAATTAAAAGATTGGATTTAAAAATCGGCGATACGGTCATTGTCAACCGCGCCGGCGACGTTATCCCTCAAATCAATAAAGTTTTAAAGCACTTAAGAACGGGGAAAGAAAAGGAATTCAAAATGCCGAAAAATTGCCCGATGTGCGGTTCAGCGGTTGTCAAAGATCCGGATGGAGTAATTTATCACTGCACTAATAAAAACTGTTTTGCCCGAAGCCGCGAACATCTTTATCATTTTGTTTCTAAATCTGCTTTTGATATGAGAGGAGTCGGCCCAAAAATCATCGACCGCCTCCTCGAAGAAAACCTCATTAACGACGCTTCTGATTTATTCAAATTAAAAAACGGCGATTTGGCGGCCCTGGAAAGATTCGGAGAAAAATCCGCGGAAAATATCATCAACTCCATTCAAAACAGCAAGAAAATCGAACTTCATCGCTTTCTTTATGCTCTCGGAATTTTACACGTCGGCGAAGAAACCGCCTTCGCTTTAACCAAAAAAATCAGCCAAGAATCAGCGGCCAGCCGACCCCGAAAAATTCTCGAGGTAATGGATAAAATTTCTAAAAACGAACTTGAAGAAATACCCGATGTCGGACCAAAAGTGGCTGAAAGCATCTATCATTGGTTTAAAGAAGAAAGAAATCGGCGCTTCTTGAAAAACTTGGATGAAGTCGGGATTGTTTTTGAGAAAGAAGCGGTCAAAAGAACGGAGCAAAAATTAAAGGGATTGGTTTTTGTCTTAACCGGCGCCCTTGAATCAATGAGCCGCGACGAAGCCAAAGAAAAAATCCGGAATTTAGGCGGGAAAACTAGCTCTTCTATTTCTCGTGAGACAAATTATGTCGTCAGCGGGTCAGAGCCGGGTTCCAAAATCGCTAAAGCTAAACAGCTGGGATTAAAAATACTAAATGAAGAAGAATTCCTTAATATGATAAAATAACAAAGCAATGGAAAAAAAATTAATCAATGAAAAAACCGTAGAACATCTTTTGGAATTAAGCCGCCTGAAGATTGATGAAAAAGAAAAAGAAAAACTCGTTGATGATTTAAACGAGATTTTGAATTATGTTAAAGAACTGGAAAAAATCCCGACCGAAAATATCAATTTAGATGTGATTAAAAAATCAAAGAAATTGCGCTCGGATAAACCAGGAGAAGAAAATTTAAGCGACTGGGAAAAATTAATCGAAGGATTCAAAGAAAGAAAAGAGGCGTGGCTAAAAATTCCGCCGGTTTTTGACCGCTAATTTTAAGCGCTCATATGATAAAACTTCATGAATTAACAATTAGAAAAGTTCATGAACTCTTAACTAAAAAAGAGGTTTCGTCTTTTGAATTAATCAAAGAATTTCTGGAATACATCGAAGAACGCGACAAAGAAATCGGCGCTTATTTGCGAGTTTTTCATGATGAAGCCCTGAAACAAGCCAATGAAATCGATAAAAAAATCGCAGCTGGCGAGGAAATTGATTTATTGGCCGGAGTGCCCGTCGCCATCAAAGACAATATTTTAATCAAAGACACTCCTTCCACCGCCGCCTCCAAAATATTAAAAAATTATCAGGCGACTTATGACGCGACAGTGATTAAAAAATTGAAGAAAGCCGGCGCTATTTTTCTCGGAAAAACCAATCTCGATGAGTTCGCCATGGGTTCTTCCACGGAGAATTCTGCTTTTCAATTGACTAAAAATCCGCTTGATGAAACCAGGGTGCCGGGCGGTTCAAGCGGCGGTTCAGCCAGCGCGGTCGCCAGCCATCAGGCAGTTTGCGCCCTGGGATCAGATACCGGCGGCTCCATCAGGCAACCGGCGGCTTTCTGCGGATTAGTCGGTTTAAAGCCGACTTATGGCGCTGTTTCAAGATTCGGCTTAATTGCCATGGCTTCTTCTTTAGATCAAATTGGCCCCATTACCAAAACCGTTGAAGATGCTGCCTTAATTTTAGAACGAATTGCCGGCGAAGATCCCTCTGATGCCACTTCCCTGCCTTTTAATTTCAATTTCAAAGAATTAGAAAAAATAACCGATTTGAAAAAAATTAGAATCGGCGTCATCAAGGAATGTTTTGAACAAAATTTGGAACCAGATTTAAAAAACGCCATTGATAAAAGCATAAAACTTTTGAAAAGCCTAGGCGCTGAAATTGACGAAGTCAGCATCCCTCATATTGCCGCCAGTCTGGCTTGTTATTACATTATTATGCCGGCGGAGGTCAGCGCCAATCTTGCGAGATACGACGGATTGCGTTATGCTTCTAAGGAAATCAGCGGCTCATTAAAAGAATTGTATTTTAAAAATCGGGGAGAAAATTTCGGCCGGGAGGTTCGCCGCCGCATTCTTTTGGGAACTTTTGTTCTTTCGAGCGGCTATTACGATGCCTATTATCTCAAAGCAAAAAAAGTTCAAAAACTGATTAGCGATGAATTTGAGCGGGCCTTCCAAAAATACCAGCTTCTCTTGAGTCCCACTGCGCCGACGAGCGCTTTTAAACTCGGAGAAAAAATAAATGACCCTCTGGCCATGTATCTCTCGGATATTTTTACTGTTCCGGCTAATATCGCCGGCTTACCGGCAATTTCTTTACCTGTCTATGAGAACAACAAACTCCCTTATGCTTTGCAATTAATGGCACCTCCTTTTAAAGAAAGAGATCTTCTAGCTGCCTCGCTTCTTTTTGAAAAAATTTCCGCGAAATAAGTTTTTATGGACACTTTTCTTGATATTGTAAATTCGATTTTTTACCAAATTGAGGCTTTCACCAAAAGCGATTGGTTTTTGGTTTCAAAAATCCTTTCGGTTTTGCTCTCTTTGGGGCTCTTGGCGATTATCGTTGTTTTATTAATCAGGACCAATATCGTCAGAATGCAAATTATCAAATACAAAACTTTTTGGGAAGGAGCCAAATACGAAAAACGCCGGACTATTCGGGTCTGGAAACAAATCATCAAATTATTAAGAGAACATGATGAAATCAAACACAAAGAAGCAATTATCTTGGCCGATAAATTACTCGCGGAAATTCTCGAAAGAGGAGGTTGGCTCGGAAAAGATTTAGACGAAATACTTTCCAAAATTTCGGTTGCCCAACTCCCCCATTTGGAAAAAATTGTCTCAGCCCATCAAATCGCCAAAAAAATCCTCAGCGACCCGAGTTTATCTATCAGCCACAAAGAAGCCGTTCAAATTTTAATAATTTATGAACAAACCTTTCGCGATTTCGGTCTGATTGAAGATTAAAATTTTTTATTTCGCTTAAATTATGGCCAAGAATAAAAATTTTAGAAACAAAAAAGAAATAAAAAACAAAGAACAGAAATTGAAAGCGGAAACCAAAAAAACCGTTGCCGGCTTGATTTCTTTCGGCATTGCTCTTTTGATAATTTTGAGTTTTTTCCGGCTGGCCGGCCCATTGGGCCAAAAAATTTATCAAATTTTTCTTTTCCTCTTTGGCTGGGTTTATTTCTTTTCGCCGATTATTTTTATCGCGGCGGGCGCCATTTTTATCGGCTCCTTGAGAAAACACATTTATAGCACAACTCTAATCGGCCTTCTTTGCTTTACCTTAAGTATTTTGGGAATTTTGGACCTATTAAAACCTTTGGCTGGCGGATTTTTCGGAAAAATCTTGGGCGAAACTGAAAGAGTTTTGGGTTTTTGGGGAAGTTTTGTTTTTTATCTCGTTCTCGGTTTAATCGGTTTGGTGATAATTTTTGAATTTTCGCTGAATTTTAAACGGCAAAAAGAAGAAAAATTGAGAATTCAATTCCCCTTTACTGTTGAACCGGTAAAAAAAGTGGAAATTAAAAACGGGATGGAAGCGACAAAAGAAGAAAAAGAGGAAGCGAAAACAAAAGAAGCGAGAGGCGAAGATATTTCCTTAAAACCGACAAAAATCAAAAAAGAAAAAATGATCGGCAGCTGGACTTTTCCGACTTTGGACCTTTTGGAATCAGACAGCGGCCGGCCGACGAGCGGCGACATTAAAGCCAATTTAAATATTATTCAAAGAACTTTGGCGAATTTTGGCATCCCGGTCGAAATGGACGAAGTTCAAATCGGCCCAACCGTTACTCGTTACACTTTAAAGCCGGCGGAAGGAGTGAAACTTTCCAAAATCGTCGCCCTCCAAAATGATTTGGCTTTGGCTTTAGCGGCTCATCCTATCCGCCTTGAGGCGCCGATTCCGGGAAAATCTCTGGTCGGCATCGAAGTGCCGAACAAAAACAAAACTCTTGTCAGATTAAAAAATCTTCTTTCTCTGGATAAATTCTGGGATAGCGGCTTTTTAACTTTTCCTTTGGGGCGCGACGTCTCGGGCGAACCGGTTTTTGCCGATTTGGCGAAAATGCCCCATCTTTTGATTGCCGGCAGCACCGGCTCCGGCAAATCAATTGCCATTCATTCTTTAATTATCAGCCTGCTTTACAAAAATACGCCGGAAACTTTGCGTCTGCTTTTAATCGACCCTAAAAGAGTGGAACTTTCCATTTATAACGGCCTTCCCCATCTTATCTCGGAAGTGATTATTAATCCGAAAAAAACCATCATGGCTCTGCGCTGGGCGATTTCGGAAATGGAACAAAGATACGGACAGTTGCTTCAAGAAGGAGCAAGAGAAATCAATGGTTATAACCAAAAAATGTTGAAAAACAAAAAGCCGCTGATGCCCTATGTTGTTATCATTATTGATGAATTAGCCGACTTAATGGCGGCTTATGGCCGGGAGGTTGAAGGTTCGATTATCAGATTGGCTCAGATGGCGCGGGCAACCGGCGTCCATCTCATTGTTTCCACCCAAAGGCCCTCGGTTGAAGTTGTCACCGGTTTAATTAAAGCCAATATCACCTCAAGAATCGCTCTCCAAGTCGCCAGCCAAGTTGATTCCCGGACAATTCTTGATATGGGCGGCGCGGAAAAATTGCTTGGAAACGGCGATATGCTTTATTTGGCGGCGGAAACTTCAAAACCCAGAAGAATTCAAAGCGCTTTTGTCTCGGAAACGGAAGTCTCGCGAATAGATAAATTTATTATTGAAAACAACGAAGAGTATGCGACCGTAGATTCCGAAAAAGAAGATTTTGAAGAGGCATTGGAAAAAACCTTCAGCGCTCCGACTGATTTTGAACAGTTTACTGACGAATTTGACCTTGACGAGCTCTACCCAGAGGCTTATAAGGTGATAATTGAAGCTGGCAAGGCTTCGGCTTCTTTTTTACAACGCCGTTTGCGCGTTGGTTATGCCCGAGCCGCCCGGCTTTTGGATTTACTGGAAGAAAGAGGTGTAATCGGACCGGGTGAAGGAGCCAAACCAAGAGAGATACTGGTCAAGCCAATAAACAAAGGCGAGTTGGAAGAAAGTGAGGAGCCGTTTAATTAATTCTATGTTCTCGGAGATTTTAAAAAAAGAACGGGAAGCCAAAAGATACAGCCTTGAAGAACTTAATAAACAAACTGGCGTTCCTGTAAAATTTATTTCCGCTTTGGAAAAAGCGGATTTTTCTAGTTTGCCGGCGCCGGTTTATATTCGGGGCTACCTCAAAAAATTGAGCAAAACTTTGGATTTAAATTATGAGGAGTTGTGGGAACTTTCCTTGAAAGAATATGAGGAATTAAAAGCGCCGGCGGTCGACACCCTCCCCCAAAATCGTTTTGAACATCCTCTGAAATTGCGCCATGTGTTTTTAAAAATCGCTAAATTTTTGCCGATTATTTTGGTTGCTGGGGCTACTATTGGCTTTTTGTTTCTTCAGGTTCATTCGCTCGTCGGCAGTCCTTATCTCAAATTGGAAAAACCGCCCTTTGATTTAAACACCGAGGATAGTTCAATGGTGGTGGAGGGCTACGGCCGGGCCAATTCTTATATTCAAATCAACGGCAAAGAAGTTTACTTAGGTAAAGACGGAAAATTCAGCGAAGAAATCTATTTAAATCAGGGACTAAACGAAATAAAAGTGGAGGCCGAAAGCCGATTGGGGAAAACCGCCACCATTATCCGAAGAATTATTAAAGAATAAATCCAATTGACCCCGTTAGAAGTTTGCGACGGTTCTTTGGAATAGCTTATTATATTTTATTGAGTTTATTTAGCCCTCACAAAAAGTGTTTCGACACTTTTTTGCCAAGAATAACAATGGCAGACTTCTAACGGGGTTGACCCATCTCTATTTTTAAAATAAAATTAAAGAGTCACTACTCATAAAATTTTCAATCAATATGCCAAAAAATAAAAAAACAGACGCCGAAGAAAGTTCTCAAAAAGAAAAAATTCTGGAAGAAACCATCAAAAGCATTCAGGACAGATTCGGCGAAGGAGCAATAATGCGGCTAGGAGAACAAAAAATAGCCAAGATCGAGACCATTCCTTCGGGCTCTTTTTCTCTGGATTTGGCTTTGGGGGTAGGCGGTCTGCCATGCGGCCGGACGGTGGAAATTTACGGTCCGGAAATGTCCGGGAAAAGCACTCTGACCCTCCATGCTATTGCCGAGCTACAAAAAAGAGGAGGCAAAGCGGCTTATATAGACGCCGAACACGCTTTTGATATTGATTACGCCAAGAAATTAGGGGTCAAAACCGACGACCTTCTGCTTTCCCAGCCGGACAGCGGCGAAGACGCCTTGAATATTCTGGAAAGCTTGGTGAAATCGGGGATGATTGGCTTAATCGTAGTGGATTCAGTGGCAGCCCTGACCCCCCGGGCGGAAATTGAAGGTGAAATGGGCGACCAATTTATGGGCCTGCAGGCCCGGATGATGGGCCAGGCCTTGAGAAAATTAACCGCCATTGCTTCTAAATCGAAAACAGTCATTATTTTTATCAATCAGCTCAGAATGAAAATCGGCGTAATGTTCGGCAATCCCGAAACCACGCCCGGTGGCCGCGCTTTGAAATTTTTCTCTTCTATCCGGATTGATATCCGAAGCAAAGCCAAGCTTAAAAAAGGCGAGGAAATAATCGGCCAGCAGGTGGAAGCCAAAGTGGTTAAAAACAAAGTGGCACCGCCTTTCAAAACCGCCGAGTTTGAGATTATTTACGGCCAAGGAATTATCCACGAAGCCGATGTTTTGAATACCGGCATTAAATACGGCGTCGTTAGCCGTTCGGGCAATACTTATACTTTCGAAGAAACTAAATTGGGAACGGGTTTTGACAACGCCAAAGATTTTCTGAAGCAGAATCCGAAAATCAGCCAGGCCCTTGAAAAAGCAATCTGGCAAAAAGCAAAATCTTAATAAAATTTACCCCGCCAAATGGCGGGGTAAATTTTATCTCAAGTATTTGGCTTTAAGAAGATTATGTTCTTCCGAAGTCTTGGAAAAAAGCGTTTCCCCTGTTTTTAAATTCGAAAGATAAAACCAAAAATCCGTCTCTTCCGGCCAAAGAGCCGCCCTTAAAGCAGAAAGTCCCGGATTAGAAATCGGACCAACGGGCAAACCCAGCTTCAAATAAGTGTTATAAGGCGAGACGAGTTTCAAATCACCGCTCGTAATATTTCGGCATTCATTCAATTTTTTAACCTCGCATTTAATATAAATGATGGTGGCGTCAACCTGAAGCGGAATGGAATTTTTCAAACGCTTCCATAAAATGCCGCTCACTTTCGGCCTATCACCATGATGGGGAATTTCCGCCTCAATCATCGATGCCATCGTAACAGTTTTATAAAAATCAAGGCTGTGTTTTTCCATTTCTGCTTTCATTTCAGCAGAAAATTTTTTCTCAAAATTTCCCAAAAATTTTTTGGCCACTTCCAAAACATTAGTATTTTTATAAAATCGGTAAGTGTCGGGAAAAAGAAAACCCTCTAAACCGGCGTTTTTAGGCGCCTCTTCAAAAAAAGAAAAATAGTCGCCGCTATTTTTATTTTGAAAATCGCCGATTTTAAGATGGGAAAGGGCTTGCTCCTCAACTAAAACGTCCTCCTCTTTTAATTTTTTTTCAATCATCGACAAGGTCCATCCTTCGGGAATGGTAATAATTACTTCTCCCAAAGGCCCCTTGAATAAAAGTTTGGCAATTTGGCGAGCCCCTAGATTCGATGAAATTTCATAAGAGCCGGGTTTTAATTTATCGGCCCAGCCTTTTAAAAGAAGATAGAGTTTAAAACTGGCGGCGGAACGGATTAAATGAGCCGCCTCAAGGTCTTCGGCAATTTTTTGAAAACCGCTCCCTTTATTGATAGTAAAAATTGTTGATGCCCCCGAAGCTGAAGCCGGCTTTAATTGGTAATGAAAAACAAAGATAAAAAAAATTGAACCGATTAAAAAAATAGCCAAACTGATAAAAATTAAAATTTTCATTTAAGTGCTTCTTAATTTAATACTTTGAATAATACCGAGGGCCGTAAAATTAATCAAGAGATTTGAACCGCCGTAGCTTAAAAGAGGCAGGGGAAGACCGGTCACCGGCAAAAATCCCAGATTGGCGCCGAAATTAATAAAAATTTGAGAAACCGTCAACAAAAGATAGCCGAAAACAAAAAGCCGGGAAAAATTGTCTTGGGCTCTTAATCCGATATTCATCAGTTGAAAAATAAACCAGCCGAAAACCAAAAACAAAAGCAAGCCGCCGAAAAATCCCCATTCTTCAATAAAGGCGGCGAGGAAAAAATCGGTCTTGGCTTCCGGCAAAAATCTTAATTGCGTCTCCAATCCCTGCCCCAGCCCCCTTCCCCAAAAACCGCCGGAACCAATGGCAATCTTGGCCTGAATCACGCTATAGCCCGTTCCCAAAGGATCGCGACCAGGATTAAAGAAATTCACAACGCGGTCTTTTTGAAAAGGCGCCAAGTATTGCCAACCAATTGAAACCAAAACTAAGCCCACAAAAAAAAGAATGATAAAATGTTTGAACTTCAAACCGGAAACCAAAAGCATTCCCAACCAAATGATTACCAAAAGAGCGGCTGACCCCAAATCGGGTTGAAGAAAAGCCAAAAGAAAATAAAGACCGATGTACAAAGCCGAAACAAAAAGACGCTGGGGCCGCCAAATCTCAATATGCCAAGTGGCGAAATATTTGGCCAAAAGAATAATTAAAGCCAGTTTGGCCAATTCAATGGGCTGGAAACGGAAAAAAGAAAAACCCAGCCAGCCAGCCGCCCCCCTCACTCTGACTCCCAAAATCAAAACTAAAATCAACAAAATCAGACAAAAAGCGTAAAAGGCAACGGAGAAAAAATTTTGAGTGTCCAAAATGCGGTGGTCAAAAAAATTGCCGAGAACAAAAAAAATAGCAAAACCCAAAATAAACCAGATGACTTGTTTTTTAAAAATTTGAAACGGCCTGTCATCGCTCGAGGACAAACTCGCCAAAGTTAACAAACTAAAAATTACTAGAAAAATTACCGGCAATAAAATCGAGAAATTCAATCGCTTCAAAAAACTCATAAAAATTTATTCAAAGAGAGCGTCGGCAAAGACCTCAATCCGAGTCAAATCCAATTCTTGAAAATCAGGAAAATAAGGGAAACCGCTGTAGGCAAAAGGACGAATCTCGCTGGCTTTAAAACCGGAAATTTCGGTTTTGGCGACATGAAGCAGGCGGCCGGTTTTAGAATACAAAACAAAAAATAAATTCACTGAAGGGAAATTGTGACTGGTTTTATTAACAAGTTTTCCGCTGACCTCCAAATAGCCGCTTTCCGTCGCCTCCAATAATCTCGTTTTTTTATCGTAAATTTCAAAAAGGTCGCTGGCGGTTTTATCGCTTTTAAACCATTCGGTATTAATAAAGAGCGGCTCTAAGCGCGAAATGTCGCTACTTTTGAAATTCATTTTCGTTTCCACTAAATATTTGGTGCTTTTGGGCGGGATAAATGAATTGCCGCTGATTTGACCGACTTTATCGCCCAGCCAACTGATTAAACTAATCTGATAGCCGAATTTAGCGCCGTATTGGTCATTATTATTGCGGAATTTCACGACTATCTCGCTATTGAGAGCAGAAATCGGCAATAATTGGCTGGAAATTACTTCTAATGGAGCGGCGTATTTGACGCCACAAGATAGACATGGCCCGCCGCAATCAATCCCTTCTTCTTCGCCATTTTTTTTGCCGTCAAAACAAGTCGGACCCGGCCTCGTGATAAGAACGATAATTAGAATTATCAAAAAAATAACAATCGCCGGCACGGCAATAATTATCGCCCTCTTTCTTGATCTTTCCTTCTCTCTTAAAAGATAGTTTTGTTTTAAATTGTTCATTTTTTTCATTATATCCGTTTCACGGATGTAATGTCGCTCGGTCAGAAGCCAAAAATAAAATTTTTGTCTTCTTCCTCACTTCGATTATATACGCTTCGCTATGTAATCTCGTTCGGTCGAAAAGCAAAAATTGATATTTTTGTTTTTCTTCCTCACTTCAATTATATACGCTTCGCTATGTAATCTCGTTCGGTCGAAAAGCAAAAATTGATATTTTTGTTTTTCTTCCTCACTTCAATTATATCATAATTAATAACCGACGATAATTCCGCCGCCTATTAATTCTTCCTTTTGATAAAAAACCGCTGATTGGCCCAGGGCTGGCGCCCAAACGGGCTTTTTGAAATTCAAAAGCCACAAACCTTTCTCAATGATGAAATCCAGAGTCGCTTTTTCCGGCTTCTGCCGATATCGGATGGAAGAGCCGACTTTTATCGCCGATTCTGGTTTTAAGCCGGAGACAAAATTAACTTTATCAAGCCAGATTTGTTTTTTATAAAGCAAAAGGTTGTCGCGGCCCGGCGCCACCACTAAAACATTGTCTTTAACCCTCTTCCCCACCACAAAAAGCGGTTCTTGGGTTTTTAAACCGGTTTTGGATATTGCCAGATTAAAACCATGGCGCTGGCCAATGGTGTAAAAAACGATTCCTTCGTGCTCCCCCACAATTCGTCCGTCCGGCAAGATGATTTTTCCGGGTTTGGGCTTCAGATATTTTTCCAAAAAATCCTTAATTTCGACTTGACCCAAAAAACAAATCCCTTGAGAATCCTTTTTTTCGGCGGTCGGCAAGCCGAATTTTTTGGCCAATTCCCTGATTTCACTTTTCCAATAATCGCCGATCGGAAAAAGCGAATGCTTTAATTCTTTTTGCGTCAACTGCCACAAAAAATAACTCTGGTCTTTATTTTTATCCTTGCCTTTTAGTAAATGAATTTTTGGATTTTGAACCAGAGCACACATTTGCGTGCTCAGCCGAGCACAAAACTTTTTGTTTTGTGCTCTGGTTTTGGATTTTGTACTTTCCCGCTCTAGGCGGGCGTAATGTCCGGTGGCGATCAAATTTATCCCTATTTTTTTGGCTTTCTCCAAAAAAACGCCGAATTTAATTTCTTTATTGCACAAAACATCGGGATTGGGCGTCTCGCCTTTTTCGTAAGTTTTGACAAAATAATCCACCACTTTCTCTTTATAAATCTTTTCGAAATCAAAAACATAAAAAGGGATGCCCAATTTATTGGCGACCATTCGAGCATCGCGACTGTCGCGAACGTTGCATTCTTTATTTAAAGACCAGGCTTTGATAAAGGCGCCGACAACTTCAAAACCGGTTTCTTTCAATAGGGCGGCGGCCACCGAAGAATCTACGCCGCCGGACATTGCCACTAAAACCTTTCGATCCTGCTCGAGGCGAACTTTTTTATTAGATTTTTTATTTATCTCTTTTGTTTTTACCATTTTCGCCTCAAAATTCTAAAAAACAATTTTGACCGGAATTTGATATTTAACGGCTAAACTTTTCAGTTGACTTTTAAGATTAAAAACGTAATTGCGATAATTTTTGGGGTTTAAATAGTTTTCAAAATATTTCGCCAATAATTCCGGATAAAATTGGCGCAAAACTCTTTCCAATCCCGCCCAATTTTGCCCCTTGGTATTCAAAGTATCGCTAAAAACATAATTAACCTTGTTTTTTAAAGCAGCGAAGATTTTTTCCAAATCCGTAAAACCGATAAGAATGGGGCCAACAAAGGCATAGGTTTTAATCCTGGCCTCTTTTAAAACTTTGAGTGTCTCAAGCCGACTATAAGGAGAACTGGCCCGGGGTTCAATTAATTTTTGGATTTTCTCATCAAGAGTAGTGATGGTCAAACCGACTTCCAGATTTTTTATCTTTTTCAAAATATCCAAATCGCGCAAAACAAGATTGGATTTTGTCAAAATGCTCACCTTAAAATTATAACCCGCCAGAATTTCCAGAATTTTCCTGGTCAATTGATATTTTTTTTCCAGCGGCTGATAGGGGTCGGTGACGCTCGAGATAAAAATTGAGGAATTGGAAGGAATTTTCCCGACTTCTTTTTTCAATAATTCCGGGGCGTTAATCCGAATATCGCAAAACTCACCCCACGGCTCTTTGTGTTTTGTAAATTTTTTTATAAAACGGGCGTAGCAATAAACGCAGGAATGAAGACAGCCCACATAAGGGTTAATGGCAAAATCAACGCCGGGCAATCCGCTTTTGGATAAAATGTTTTTTGCTTTGATTTCATTCAGGACCATCAAATTTTAACAATAATTCTTTCCAAGGCAGTTTCATAATCAATTTTTCCGGTTTTAATGCCCAAATCCAAATTCGCCAGTTCCTCATAAAATTTCAGTAATTTCTCCTTCTCCCATCGCCAAAGATAAGAACGGATTTTTCTCACCACAAACGGATGAACCTTAAGCTCTTTTTGCTGGCCCAAAACCAGATAAATGGCGGTTCTTAACTGGCTGATAAAAACGTTGAAAATCATCGAGGGGTCTAGGCCGGATTTTACCGCCTCTTTAAAATAAAAAAGTGTTTTTTTCTTGTTTTTCTCAAAAAAACTGTCGAAAATTTTGAAAATGTTGGGATTGGCTTCCAAAGTGGAAATATTTAGAACGTCGTCTTTTCTAACCCTGCTCCCTAATTTATATAAGCCAATCTTCTGAATTTCATTTATTAAACGCCAGGAATCTGCCCCAAAACTATTAAAAAGCATCTCGAGCGCCTCGTCTTCAATTTCAATATCAAATTTGGCTGTTTCTTTTTTAAGCCAAACTTTCGCCTCGCGGAAATTTTTAAAATTTTTGAATTCTTGATTCAAAACCGGTTTTTTCTTAAGCCAATTGAAAAGTTTTTTCTTTTCATCCTTCAAATCTTCGAGTTCTCCCTCAAAAATAATCAGGAAACTGTCTTCGGATAATAAAAGATTTAATTTTTTAACAAATTTCTCAAAATCTTTTAACTGAGATGACTGAAAAAGATTTTCCAAAACCGCCAGTTTTTTGTCGCTGAACATTCCCTGACTCTCAAAAAATCTTTCCATTTTTTCAAGGGCTTCTTTTTCTTTCAAATCAAACTTCTCAAAACTCAAAAAACCGCCATGTTTCTGCTGATATTGGCTGATGATTTCTTTTAATTTTTGACTGGCGCGGTAATTGTCGCTGCCGTAAAGAAATATAATCATATTTTTTGGCATTTCGGACAGAAATGAGCCGAGCGGCCAGCGATTTTCACTCTTTTAATAAGGGCGCTGCAGCGCCGGCATTTCTCGCCTTCTCTCTGATAAACGCGGCGACGAACCTCATAATAGCCCTTTTTGCCGGCGGGATCGCGATAATCGCTGACAGAGGTGCCCCGCAATCTTAATGCCTCGCTTAAAATTTTTTTAAGCGACAAAAAAATCTTTTTTAAATCATCTTCGCTTAATGATTTAACGGCGCGAAAAGGATGAATTTTTGCTTCCCATAAAATTTCATCGGAATAAATATTGCCAATGCCAGCAATGACGTTTTGGTCCATTAAAACCTGCTTGATTTTGCCGGATTTTCTTGTTATTACTTCTTTAAATTTCTTAAAATCGAAACTTTTTTCAAGGGGCTCTGGCCCTAATTTTTTGATTTCTTCCAAATTTTCAATTTCTTCTTGAGAACCGAACAAAATTTTGGCGAATTTTCTCAAATCGGACAAAGCCATTTGCCAGCCGTTATCCAAATAAAAAATCAAATGAATATAATTATTGACATCTTCTTCTAACGGTCCTTTTAATAAACTTTGAACTTTGAATTTTGAATTTTGAATTTTTTTAATCTTCCATTTCCCGTACAAAAGATGGCCGGTTAATTTCTGATGAATAAGCAGGAGTTTTTTGTCGCTTAAATAAATGAGAATGTTTTTAGCGCGGCGCTTGATGTCTTCAATTTTCAACCCTTTGATTTTCTGAAGATTTTTGGCTGAGGGCTTGATTAATTTCGGCGCGTCAAACCAGGCCGCTTTAATCGTTCGGCCGATGATTTTTTTCTTTAAATCTCTGACGATAGTTTCCACTTCCGGCAATTCCGGCATAAATAACATTTTACCATTTAAAAAGAGAGGTGACAATTTCCAAAAAAACAAAGGAGGAGTCCGAAGATTCCTCCTTCTTGCTCAAACTTCTTTTATAATTTCTCAATCTCGTCGGAAAATTCTTCGTACAAATCAACGTCGCCGCTCTTTTTGATTTGCTTGTCTTCGTAAGGAAGGCCCAGCCGCCGGTAAAATTCATCGGCAATGTTTTTGAAAACACCAATTACTGTCGCAATTAACCAATAGCGGATTTTGCCGAATTGCTTTTTAATCACTTTCAAAGCCAAACGGGTGCAGACATAGTTCAAAAAGCTGGCGAAAGCGCCGTCGTAATTTTCTTTTTTTGATTCTTCAACAATTTTTTCCGCCAATTCGTCAATCAGCGGATCAAACTGTTTTCTGTTTTTTTGATTAATATATGGCATAAATTTAGTGGACCTGAGGGGACTCGAACCCCTGACCTCATGCATGCCATGCATGCGCTCTACCAGCTAAGCTACAGGCCCGAAAATGAAGAGTAGTATCTTTTTTCAGAGAAAAAAGATACTACTCTTCTTCATCGGCTAATTCCAAAAGAGCCATCATAATTTTCTGGACAATCTCTTTTCTGTCGCTGACGCCGTCAAAACTCATCGTTTTACCTATCCTGATGGTAATCTCGCTATCCCAAAACCTCGGAAGGACGTAAAATCTGTCATTAGAATTTGGTATAACTTTGTCTGTTCCCTCAACCCAGAGAGGCAAAACTCTGCAATTTGTTCTCAAGACAAGTTGTCCAACTCCATCTTGAAAAAATCTGATTCTTCTTCCGCTTTGGCTCCGGAAAAACTTTTTGCCTTTATAAGTTCTTCCTCCTTCGGGAAAAAGAATTAAAATTCCGCCGGCGTTTAAAACTTTCTTCATTAAGAAAAAAGCTTTTATTCCTCCCCTTGTATCGTTTCTGTCGATCGGGATTGCCCTAGGCCTAAGCCAAAACCAGTACCAGCGGTCGTAATACTTCTTTTTATCCGGCGTGCTCCAAGGACTGAGTTTTAGAGGATGAAAAATATATTCTCTGAAGAACAAACAAGGCAGCAAGATTGGCTCTAATAAAGAAGGGTGATTTGAAACCACAATCAAATTTCCATAATTGTGCGGAAAATTTTTCCGGTTAACAACCTTTATTCTCCTTAAAGCCTTCAGGGAATAAAAGATAATTCCCAGAAGAACACCGATAGTGTAGAAGACCAATATCGCTGTTATTTTCTCAAGCAAACCTTCCTTCTTTTTATTTTTTTCCATATTTCCCCCTTTCAAAATTTAAAAGAGCAAGTTTGTAAACTGTCGTTATTTTAACTTATTTCTTTAATTTTTTCAATGCAAAACGGAGGACTGTCCTCCGTTTTTTTATTTCCTAAGTGGTGCCCCCGGACCGAATTGAACGGTCATCCGCGGCTTAGGAGTCCGCTGTTCTATCCGTTGAACTACAGGGGCAATAAAGAAAATTTCTAATTTCTAATTTCTAATTCTCTAATGTCGGATTTTTTATCTATCAATCTGGCGAAAAAGAATAAAAATTTGGAAAGATGGTTGAGATAAACAATTATATCAGGGTTAATTTTCTGACGCCGGCTTAAACCGACGACTCGCCTTTCGGCCCGACGGCACAGACTGCGGCTATAATCCAAGGTTGAACTCGCCAAAGAAGCGCCGCTTAAAATAAAATTTTTCAAAACCGGAATATTTTTCAGGCAAAATTCCAGTCTTTCATCCAGTTTTTCGATGATTTTTTTGAAATTTTTTCGGGGGCCGCCGGCTAAAACTGCGGAAATCTGAAAAATGTCTTTCTGGACGTCAACAATCCAACTTCTCAGTTTTTTATCGCGGATAAAATTTTTCGTCAATCCCAAAAAAGAATTCAACTCATCGAGATCGCCCAAAACCTCAAAAATCAGATTATCTTTCTGAATCTTTTTTTTATTTAACAGCGCACTCTCGCCTTTGTCGCCGGGAAATTTTTTCATTTCTAGTAATTGTAACTGTCAACAAACAAGCCCTCTTTGTCGCGCAAAATCAAATTGTCGTGGTCAAGACTCAAAAAATCAGTTGTGCTATAAGTGTACCATTCGCGTTCAAAAAAATCGGTGCTGTAACGGTATCTTTTTAGGCAGCCCGAATAATTGAAGCGGCTCTCAGCAAAACTTCGGCAATCGGCTTCGCCAACTAAATTATTGAGGTCTTCGGATTTCGGTATTTCGCAGGCGCTTAAATTTAAAATGTAATTCTGGCAACTCAAAGAAAGATTATTCAATTCCGAGCGCTCGGGATAAGGACAATTACGGGGCAAATCCGGCTCAAAATTATAGAGATTATTCAAATAACCGAAGCATCTGTTCAGACGGAAATTCATATCCATCGGACTGGTCTGGCCGAAAATAAACAAATAATCGCCGCTGTTTAAAACGATGTCGGAAGTTTGATTAATGATTGATGGGTCATAAAGACCAATGCCGGCTGGGATATTGAATTTGCCCTTCGTTGATTCAATTGTCCAATTGGTTATTTTCAAAGAGCCGGCGTCGTTTCTTATGGTTATTTTCATAATTTGATTGGGAAATCTGCCGGGATAAGCGGAGATAATTTTTACCTTGCCGATATATTCGGAAACGCGACTCCGAAAATTGCGTTCCGCCGGCGTTAAATCGTAGATGCCGTCCTTGGTTTTGGCGCGAACTTGAAATTTATAGGTGTGGTCGCCGGCCAACAAAATAAAAGAGCGGCTGGTTACAGAAGTTCCTTGCCAATCATTATCAATACCCGAGACCTTGGTTTCAAAAGAGATATCTTTCATATCGCCCGGCCAAATGGCGGCAAAATGAAAAACCACTGTCGCCTCGTCCTTAACAAATTCGCCTTCTTCTGGCCCGGATAAAATCACTGTTTCCGGCCGCGACCCCGAATAAGGCGTAGGGCTTGGCGTCAAAGAGGGAGAGGAAACAGGCGTCGAGGTATTTCCCGCGGCCAATTCCTCGCCTTTATTTCCGGCAAAAAATTTGGAAGGCATTTTTTGCCCCACAAAGACCAATAAGCCAAAAATTATTATTAAAAAAATAACGGGAAGCGCTTTTGACATATTTTGGTCGGGCTGCCCGGATTTGAACCGGGACTAAATCCTCCTCGCCCCGCACTAAAAATTTCCTGTCGGAGTGCTGGGAATCGAACCCAGACTACGGACTCCCGAAGCCCGCGTACTGCCGTTATACTACACTCCGTTAAATTTTAGTGCGGGGTAAAAAGGACTCGCTTGCCCCGTACCAAACTTTGTTTTGGTGCGGGGTGCTACCATTACACTACAGCCCGAGAAATAAACACAATCTAAATTCTACTTTCTACTTTCAATATTCTACTTTCTAATTTACACCCCGTGTTTTTGTCGCATTTTCTCGTCAATTTCTCCTTCCAATTCTTCTTTCTTCTCAACTGACTTTTCAGCCAATCCTTTCAATTCCTCGTCTGACAAACGCCCTAATTTCTTAACTTGCTCTATCAAATAATTCTTATCGTTTTTTTCCGGATTGTCCAGTACTTCTTCCAATAAAATGTTAAGAATCCAGCCGACTTTGGGACCGGCTAGAATCTTTAAAATTTCCATCACATCGTTACCCTTCACTTTGAGCATCTTCGGATGAATGGGATCGCGGGAAACTCTTTCAATCATATAGCGCAGGTGCTTCAAACGGTAAGGCGAAATTTTTGGGAGTCCTGAGCCGCTGCGGTCGGCCTCTCTTAAAAGCAAAAGGTCATCGATGTTTTCCGGTCCCACCCGCCGAATCAAACGCCTGACGCCGGCTTCAGTCACTTCGTCAACGTTGTAAAAAAAGAAGTGCCAACGCACCAAATTCGCGGTTTGTTCAATAATTTTTTTGGAAAAATGCAGCCGCTCAAGCGCCTGAATTGTTAATTTTGTCCCAACCTGCTCGTGGCCCTTAAAAGTCGCTTCCAATCCTTCGCCTTTTTTAGTTGGAGGCTTTCCCAAATCATGCAAAAGAGCGGCCAGCCGCAAGGCCAAATTAAAATTCTTTTTGGCGGTGTAATCCAAAGTTTTTAAATGATGTTCAAAAACCGTCAACTCCTCATATTTAATATGCTCTTTTTTCTTTTTGGTCACGCCGATTACGTTAATGCCCTCTCTTAACTCCGGCAAAACATATTTTAAAAGTCCTAAATTTTCCAAAATTTCAATTCCCGAAGCCGCTCTTTCGGTCATCAATAACTTAGCAAATTCGTCCCGAATGCGTTCTTTGGAAATAAATTCCAGGGTTGACGCCAGTTTCTGAATGGCTTTTTCGGTTTTTTCCTCGATTCCAAAACCCAATTCAACGGCCAAGCGCGGAGCGCGCATTAATCTTAAGGCGTCTTCGTTAAATCGCTCTTCTGGTTCACCAACTGTTCTTATTATTTTATTTTTTAAATCTTTCTCTCCAGCAAATGGATCAATTATCTTGAAACTTGAAGCTTGAGGCTTGAAACCTTTATTTTTTGTTTCAGGTTTCATGTTATACGTTTCAAGTTTTAATGCCAGCGCATTAATCGTAAAATCTCTTCTTCCTAAATCTTCTTCCACGGTTCTGGCAAATTTTATCTCATCCGGATGTCTTTTATCGGTATATTTACCTTCTAAACGAAAGGGGGTGATTTCCACGGTTTTTAAAGTTTCATCTTCGGAATCAGTAATTAGCGAGATTGTGCCAAATTTATTTTCATAGACGGTTTTGTAGGCAGCCCCGACGTTATCAGTCGGGGTCTCGGCTTCACCTCGAGAAAATATCTTTTGGATTTTTTCGGGCTTGGCATCAGTGGTAATGTCCCAATCCTTCGGTTTAATGGATAATCCTTCGACTTCACTCAGGACAAGATCCCTGACGCAACCGCCAACAAGATAAGCCTTAAATCCGGCTTTTTCCAATTTTTTCACAATAGCGATGATTTCTTGGGGAATTTTCATGGTTTTACATCTTTAACTATACTTCAACCCCTGACTTTTTTCAAATTTGAATTTATCGGCGTTTTTTGTTAAAGTGAAGATGGTTTATCGCCCCTGTGGTGAAATGGATATCACGCGTGGCTTCGAACCATGCGTTGGGGGTTCGAATCCCTCCGGGGGCACCAAAGGAGACAAAGATGTTCTTTTACAAAATTTTATATTGGCTGATTGAATTCTTTTTAGGTCAACGAATTTCCAAAATAGAAGGACTCGGGGATTTGCCGAAAAACCGAGGATTTATAATCGCCGCCAATCATGAAAGCGGTTACGACCCTCTCATTATTACTTCGGCTTTAAAAAAATTCGTGAGGAGATATCTGTTCAGTCGCCGTAAAAGAATGTATTTTATTGCTAATGTAAATCTAAGGGAAAAAATCATCCGCTACACACCACTGGTAGTGGCCCTTATTAATCTTTGGGGAGAAAAAATCGGCTATTTGCCGGCTAACCGAAAAGGATTGGAAAGGGCGATTAAATTGCTCCAGGAAGATAATGTCATTGTTAT